>JGI25616J43925_10000049_pt1 | contig 33988 bp, 23 predicted proteins | sample GraSoi2013_100cm_FD_43925 | JGI IMG/M metagenome (IMG submission 43925) | reverse complement strand
CTCGTTGGGGGTCTTTTTAAAATCTTCCAGGGTGACCTCTTTTACCACTTCCGAGCGGCCTTCATAGGTGTTATGCGTCTGGGTCTGGGCTACCTGGTAGGTTTCGTTGGTCTTTTCAAAGTTGGCTTCAGGATTGCTCCATTCGACGGTCGTCCCATTGAAGCCCAGCAGGGGGAAGGCATTTTTGCCGACACCGACTACCGACCTTCCGATAAATTCCGGGGTGTTCTCGGGTTTGGCGCTCTGGCGGCCATAACCGACGGCGATCCCGATCACTTCATTATGCGTTCCGGGGACGATGACGACGGGGAGGGTCATCTCTTTACCGGATACTTTTACCTTGATCACCTGCTTTTCGGGATGCACTTCATAAGCATCTGCCTGGCGCTGAACGCTGAGGTCGAGCTGAAAAGCATCCTTCGCGAATTTGGGGGAGACGACTGCATAGTTGTCCCAGGTGGCTTTCGTGATAGGATCCGGCAGTTCCAACAACCAGGGGTTATTGGCCTGAACGCCGATACCGATAGCGACTTTCTGATAAAGTACTACTTCGAAAGCGCCGCCTTTTTTCCAGGCGCCGATGGCCGTAGCCGCTTCGCCGACCTTTGCATTGCTGAAAGAAGCAGTGCTGGCAGCGGGAGCGGTAGCTGGTTCTATAACCCCATCCTGCAGGGCTTTTTCATACCCTTCGATACCGCCCAGCTTGCTGGTCCAATATTGTTTAAAATAAGCTTCGTAGGTGGAGTTATTGCCGCTCCATTTCAATAAGGACTCTTCGAAAGGCCTTGTTTTGAACAGGGGGGAAATCGTGGGCTGAAGGAAACTGTAGTACCCGGGCTTAGGTTCTGCGTCACCCCAGCTTTCCAGGAAATGGGGGGCGGGGATCGCAAATTTTACCAATTCCGTCGTTTCATCCAGGCGGTCATTGAAAGATACGGTGGTCTTTACTTTCTTCAGGGCGTCTTTGAACTTGTCCCCATCATAATAATCGTAGGCCGGGTTGACTCCGTAGATCAGCAGGGCGCCTATCTTACCGGCATTCATATCCGCTACGAGGGTGTTCATTTCGCTGTCGATCCCCTGCCGTATCTGAAGGGGGGCGGACCAGCTGATCGTAGTTCCATTGGCGCCGATGGCCTCATTGATGGCATTTACGATCACCTGTACATCGGGATTGTTGCTGCCGCTCACTACGAGCGCTTTCCCTTTATTTTCCAGAAGGTCTTTAGCGGCCTTCTTAACGCCGGATTTTAATTTATCGTTCAGTGCGGGAGCGCTGACGCTTCCACCCAGTTCTGCCAGCAGGGCCAGGGCGATAGCGCCGGTCTCCGAAGGGCGGTGAGTGTAACGGTCATCGGCATTGCCGCCGGTGGTGGATAGCAGGCTTTCAAACTGATAATGCTTGCTCATGGAAGGGTTCTTCTCACTGATCTTTCTGCCCTGGGCCCACCCGCGGGCAAATTCCACGGGAGACAGCCAGGTAGCCAGAAAGTCGGCGCCCAGGCTCACGATCACTTTTGCATTCTCGAACTGGTAAGAAGGGATGGCCTTTTTGCCGTAAGTAGCTTCATTAGCCAGCAAGATGCCGCTATAGGAGTCCGCATCGTATTGTACGTGGCGGCTACCTGGATATTTTGCTAAAAATTCGCTGATGATCTGTTTGGTGGTAGGGGAGGTGAGGGAGCCTGTCAGCAGGACGAGGGGGGCTCCGGCGGCTCCGGCCAGGGAGTCGGCTACCAGCTTGTCAAAAGCTTCGAATGTGCTTACCTCCTGTGGTTTGCCGTCCGTGATCTGGACAGGGTAGCGGAGGCGGGCCGTATCATAAAGATCCAACACGGAAGCCTGTACCCGGGCGGAAGTACCGCCCTTGGTGATAGAGGACAATTCATTTCCTTCTATTTTGATAGGGCGTCCGTCCCTTACTTTAGCGACGATGGATACGACATCTCCGCCGGAAGTGTAGGTGGTAGCGTAATAATCCGCCACACCCGGGATCATATTCTCCGGCTTATTGAGATAGGGAATGACTTTTTTTACTGGAATTTCGCAACTGGCGGCCAGGGTTGCGGCGGCTGTACTGAAGCCTAAGTATTTAAGAAAATCTCTCCGGGGAGTCTTGGAGTCGAGCAATCCTTTTCCATCCAGGCCTTCCAACGGTAAATCCTGGTCGAATTCATTTTCCGTTGATTTCTGAAACGCTTCACTGTTATTGCGCTCTCCGAAACTTTGCCAGTATTTTTTGTCGCTCATATTTGAGAAGTTAAACCCCTCTTTGTCATCCGGGATAAGTTCCGGACAGCTTTTAAGGGACTTGAATTTTTACATTATATATATACTAATCTTCAAAGCTCTGTTTATATGCTCGCTTGTTGGTGCGGCCGGGCCAAGCGATGTCCGGGGATTAATAATGGCATTTCTGGCATTCTGTACCGCCGATATTCTCAACAGTTACGCTATCCATTTTGCCAGTTCTCAGATCTTTATGGAATTTTTCGTAAATGCTGTAGAATTTATTTCCATTTCCGCTGGAATCAGGGAAATTAACCTTGGTCGTACGATGGCAGTTGATACACCAGCCCATGCTCACATCTGCAAATTGTTTCACCTCGTTCATTTCCTGGATCGGACCATGGCAGGTCTGGCACTGTACTTTACCGGCACGGATATGTTGTGCATGGCTGAAGAATACATGGTCGGGAAGATTGTGGATCTTGGTCCATTCTACGGGTTTGGCGTGCTCGGTGTTGTAGCGGCCGGTCTTGGGATCATAACCGGTATAGCTGTACAGCTTTTGGATTTCCGCCGTTCCGTCTACCTCGCTGCCGTCTTCGCGGTATAATTTAGGTCCCTTGGTGTAATCGTTGATCGCTGCGTGACAGTTCATACAAACGTTCAGGGCAGGAACGGTGGCATGCTTGCTTTCCCAGGCATTGCCATGACAATAGAGGCAACTGATCTGGTTGATGCCGGCATGCACTTTATGGGAGTAGAAGATCGGTTGTTCCGGCTGGTAGTCCTTGGTGCGGCCCAGGCCGATAGCGCCCTGGATGGTGAAATATCCACCCACCACGAAGAGCAGTAAAATGACGAGGGTGATATAAACTTTATTTCTGTAGAAGGGGATCGGCTCGGCAGTGGGGATGCCTTCTTTATCATCGGAGAGTTTCTTCAGGCTGCTGTTCACCTGGAGCAGGACCATCATGATGATGGCCAGGATCAGGGTCAGGATGCCGTATAAGAGCGTATTATCGCTCTGCGCTCCTTTTGAATTGGCATCTTCCCCAGTGCCGCCAGTGGAGGCGACGGGAGCCTGGTAGCTTTCCACATACTTGAGGATGGCATCGATCTCGCCATCCGTCAGGGTTGTGAAAATGTTCATGGCCGTCTTGTTGTACTGGTTGTACAAGGTGTTGAAATACGGGTTACCCGAGGCCAGCACCTTCTGGTTGTTCTTAATCCAGGCATGTAACAGGTTCTTATCCGGGACTCTTTCCGTGACGCCCTTCAGCGCGGGACCGGTTATCACTTTTATGGGATTATGACAAGATGCACAATTGGATTGGAACAAAGCCTTTCCGTCTTGCGCATACAACCTATTTCCCATTAAAACCAGAGTGGAGAGTAGGATACTGAAAAATAACTTTTTAACGATCGGTCTATGGTGGATCATATATACAATCTGTTGTATAAATGTGGAAAAATCTCCTGAACAGGGTGCAAAAATAAGTCAGGATTTTAACAAAATATCAACATGGTGAAAATTTTTTTTCCCGCGTTTGGCGTGGGTTTCAGCGAATTGTATAAACTCATTCTGACCTTCTGTCATATTACTGTCAACAAAATTATTGCACAAAATTGGTAATAAGGAGAGGGTTTGTTGTTCACGTTTTTGCATGGTTCCGGGTCGCTATTAAAACGGGATTAAAACAAGAGCCGCTCAAGGCGGGGGAACCGCCTTGGACCCAACCGAGGCCCAAGCGAAGCTTGGACGAAGGTTGCGAACGAGAACAAGCAAGGAACGAAGCTTGGACGAAGTTCTGCAGACATTAGACATATTCCGGCCAGGAGTTAAATTTCAGAAAATTCCTGGCCGGAATCAATTAGCGGGGAGGAACCTTTTTATTTTCTCCCGGGGCTAGCGTAGTTTTGGCGGATGAAGCAGATCGCCATCTTCGCCTCGGGAACAGGAACCAATGCCGCTCGTATTATCGATCATTTTCGTCACCATACCTCTATAAAAATAAGCCTGATCGTCTGCAACAAACCCGGTGCGGGCGTGTTGAGCATTGCCGGAAAAGAGCAGATTCCCACGATCCTCCTGGAAAAGGAGCAATTTTTCCGGGGGGGCGCCTATGTAGAGGAGTTGAAGGAAAGAAAGATCGATTTCCTGGTTCTGGCGGGTTTTTTATGGAAGATCCCGGCAGCCCTGGTAAAAGCGTACGGAGGCAGGATCCTGAATATTCACCCGGCGCTATTGCCCAAATACGGGGGAAAAGGGATGTACGGACAGTATGTTCATGAAGCCGTGATCGCCGCCGGGGAAAAAGAGACGGGTATTACCATTCATTATGTGGATGAGTTGTATGACCACGGGCAGGTGGTCTTCCAGGCCAGCTTTCCCATAGAGGGGACCGATACGCCCGAATCCGTGGCCCGGAAAGTGCATAAGCTGGAACATGAGCATTTTCCAGCAATTATCGAGCAGGTGGTCAGCTTAGCGGAGAGGCAAAAGGGTTGTCATTGAACGGGCATTAATCTGCAAAATCAACGTTAAAACGACCATTCCGGGATCTTTATATCCTGTTTTGGTAGTAATATCACTTTTAAAATTATCGTCTTTGTCTCATTCTACCCATAAAATCATACTGGTATTCTTCTTATTATCAATCTTTACCGGCGGGCAAGTCTGGGGACAGCAGGTCACGGTAAGGGGGACGGTCTATAATATGTACCGAACGAGACCGCTGGATGCGGTCAGTGTCATCAGCACTTCCGGCCGCGGCACCACCACCGATTCGAATGGAAATTACACGATCCAGGTGCCGAAGGAGGATTCCATCTATTTTTCTTACCTGGGCAGGGCTACGGCCAAATATGCGGTCAGCGCCATCAACACCTTTTCCAGCTTTGATATCGCCCTTCATGTAGACCCGCTCGAGCTGAAAGAGGTCAGGGTCATGCCTCAGAACTATCGTATGGACTCCCTGCAGAACCGGAAGGACTATGAAAGGTACTTCGACTTCAAGAAACCGGGATTCAAGATCACCAGCCCTACCACCAATGGCGGCCTGGGAGCGGGAGTGGACCTGGACGAGCTGATCAATGTCTTTCGTTTTCAGCGAACCAAGCGTTTGCAGGCTTTTCAGCACAGGCTGGTGGATGAAGAGCAGGATAAGTTCGTCGACCACCGTTTCAGCAAGTATATCGTCAAAAGGACCATCCATCTGAACGGCGACGAGCTGGATAGTTTTATGGTCAAATACCGCCCTTCTTATGAGTTTTGCAAACGGTCGACCGACTACGATTTCCTGGATTATATCAAACTGGCTTATTCCCAATATAAAAAAGACAGGAAAGAGACTCCTTAGGGGAGACCACGGGTCTCCCGCGTGTAACCGAGCGAAGCGAAGGTTACGAATGAGGAGGAGCGAGGACGGCAACCGAGCCTTAGCGAAGGTTGTGAACGAGTTCTGAACAGTGTTCAGAACGAAGTTCCCCGACGAAGTTCGCCATCATTAGACCCGAAAGACGGATGGATTTATCCAGCTGTCTTTCGCTGGCTTCCGTTTCGGCATTCGCTAAATGCCCCCCAGTATAAGCATCCCTATATATTATATTTGCCTTAAAACCTTCATATATGGACCAACTTACGCTGGGTATCGGCACCAGGCTGCAACATACACAATTCGGGCCGGGGGTCATTGTCGGTGTTAAATATGCCGTTTACCTCATCTCTTTCATACATCATGGCATAAAAGAGATCGATAAGACCGATGAACACCTGGACGAGATCATCCCGGAGAATGTCACGGAAGAGGTCGAGACCCATTCGGATACCGAAAAATCATTGTTGAAGATCCTGCGGCTCTGGGGAGGGCTCACCGAGCTGGTTCCCCTGGGTGACAAATGGAAGGGTGGGACCCTGATCCTGCAATCAGGCGATAAATCCATCAAACCGAAGGAAGTGCCCATCGATGTCTTCTTCCATAAGATCGTTATGGCCAGAGACCGTCTCAGGGTGCTGGAGCAGCAGATCAACGGTCATAAAGGGCTTAGTGATGAGGATAAGGTGAACCTGCAGCAGTATATTACCCGGATCTATGGTTCCTTCACCACTTTTAATGTGCTGTTCAGGAATAAGGAACAAGGGTTCATCGGGGAGACCACGGGTCTCCCGCCCGAAGGGCCATCATGAGACCCGAATGCCGAACGGTTCANCCGTTTCGGCATTCGCTAAGGGGAGACCGCAGGTCTTCCCTCCTCCTAAAATAGAAAAACCTCCTTTTGCAAGGAGGCTGCCCTAATCAGTTCCATCACCATTAAACCTTATCCTATTAATACTAAAATACATAATAAAAAAATTAATAACAAGCGTTGTGCATGAATAGTGCAAAACTTCAGCGAGAGTAAAATATTCTCAGAAGGGTGGATGGGGCTTTATTCCGGAAGGCAATTATAGGTCCCTGGCGGGTACTTTCTTTACTTTACCATCCTTTCCGGCAATGATAAGATACCCATCGTTTTTCTTTTCTTTTTCGATGAGTTTTTCCCTGGCCTTTTTTAAGCTCGTCTCTAATAAGGCGCTGATATCCGTTTTATGAATGCTATTTTTCATTTTTAATGATATAATCCCACAATTCAAAATTGAGAATTTCAGGTTTATTCATCAATACTCCATCAGCTTTTTCACCGTTTCATCCAGCCTCGACTTCGCCAGGAAATTGCCTTCCAGCTCCATATTGAAAGGGATGGGGGTGTCCAGGGAAGCACAACGTAGTACCGGTGCGTCGAGATATTCGAAACAATGTTCCCCGATCCAGGCGGCTATTTCTCCGCCGATCCCCCCGGTAAGGGTGTCTTCGTGGAAGAGTAATATTCTTCCCGTCCTTTTAACAGTGGTCCGGATAGCCTCATAATCCAGGGGTAATAAGGTGCGCAGGTCGAGGATGTCAAAAGAAAGTTCCGGGTGCTCAGCGGCATAGGCTATTGCCCAATGTACGCCGGCTCCATAAGTTATGATAGAAAGATCCTCTCCTTCCCGGACCCATGCCGCTTTACCGATCTCGATCTCGTAATAGGCTTCAGGCACGGGGCCCGTGATGCTGCGATAAAGGGCTTTGTGCTCAAAATATAATACCGGGTTAGGGTCGTTGATAGCGGCGATCAGCAAGCCTTTTGCATCTCCTGGCGTGGAGGGATAGACGACTTTCAATCCCGGCGTATGTACGAACCAGGCCTCGTTGCTCTGTGAATGAAAGGGTCCGCCTCCGACGCCTGCGCCGGTCGGCATGCGAATGACCGTATCGGCCTTCTGCCCCCAGCGGTAGTGGATCTTGGCCAGGTTGTTAACGATCTGGTTGAAGCCTGCGGTAACAAAATCCGCAAACTGCATTTCCATCACGCTCTTATGACCTTCCAGGCTTAATCCCAATGCGCAGCCTACGATAGCGCTCTCGCAGAGGGGGGTATTCCTTACTCTTTCTTTTCCAAACTCATTCATAAACCCTTCCGTGATCTTAAAAGCGCCTCCGTATTCGGCGATATCCTGTCCCATGAGGATAAGGCCGGGATGTTGCCGCATGGATTGGCGCAAGGCTTCGCTGATGGCATCGATCAGGCGTTTTGAAGGCGCAGCGCCGGGAGCATGGTCCGGACCCTTGCCGGCAGCGCCGTCCGGAGGAGCGGGAGCCTCGTCAGGGTCGGTCTCCGGAGCGAAAGCAATGTCGTCGGCATTCCCGGCGAGCCTGGGATCGGATAGAGGCGGAGCAGAGAGCGCTGCAGGTGCGGGAGCGATGGGCGCGTAGACCGCATATACGTCCCGGATTTCGGCGGCTGTATCCGGAACGATCGTCTGATGCTCCAGGACCGGCTCCAGCTCCGATTCGATATACAGCCGGATCTCTTCCCGCATCCGGCTTACCGTCTCTTCCGTCAATACCTGTTGCTCCAGGAGCCAGGCTTCATAATTAGCCACCGGATCTTTTTTAGACCAGTCTTCCAGTAGTTCTTTCGGAACATATTTGAGACCGCTGGCCTCTTCATGGCCCCGCATCCGAAAGGTCATGCACTCTACCAGGTAAGGTCGTTGATATTTTATACAATATTCCCGGATCCCTTTCAGGGTATCGTATACCGTTAAGATATTATTTCCATCGATGCGGACTCCTTCCATTCCATACCCTTCCGCTTTATAGACCAGGCTTTCACAGCGATATTGTTCCGATACGGGCGTACTCAGTCCATATCCGTTGTTCTCCACCAGGAAAATGACCGGAAGATCCCAGACCGAAGCCACATTCAGCGCTTCATGAAAGTCACCCTCGCTGGTGCCTCCGTCGCCGGAGAAGACCAGGGATGCCTGCTGTTTTTTATCGAGTTTGTACGCGAGGGCTATACCGTCAGCGACCCCTAACTGGGGACCCAGGTGGGAGATCATGCCACAGATCGCGTGCTCCCTGCTTCCGAAATGAAAGCTTCTTTCCCGGCCGTTGCTATAGCCATCCCGGCTACCCTGCCATTGCAGAAATAATTTGGACAAAGGCATCTTCCGGGTGGTGAAGACCCCCAGGTTACGATGAAGGGGCAGGATCCAATCCTCCTCTCCCATAGCCAGGGTAGCCCCCGCGGCGATGGCTTCCTGTCCGATACCGCTGAACCACTTGCTGATCCGGCCCTGGCGCAATAAAACCAGCATCTTCTCTTCGATCATCCGCGGTAATACTATGCTTCTGTAGAAACGAATAAGCTCTCCGTCGTTAAAATCTTTTCTGTCAAAGTTCATACAATCAACCTATCAGATTATGAATTAGCGTTCGCGTTCCGTAACATTTTCGTGCTGCCGGGCGCTCCATCAACGTTCATCAGGGTCAGATTATTTCACGAGGGAACTTCCTCCTGGCCACTGGCCAGAAACTCGTTCGCCAGAACTTCGTCGAAGCGTCGTTCCTCGCTTCTCCTCGGTTGCCCTCACTTCATTCAGTTAGGCCGAAACGCCCGTGGCGTTTCCCTTAGCGATCTAAAAAATGCCGGCATTTTTTAGATCGGGTCTAATGATGCCCCTTCGGGGGGCTGACCCGTGGTCAGCCTTATCCGCGTCTCCTCTCGCCATCGTCTTCCCGGTCCTTGTAAAGAATGGAGGTGAGTATGGAAAGCAGCAGGCTGAACAAAAGAGCCCATCCGAATCCATCCACGCGGAATCCATCCACGAATTTTCCGGCAACCAGGACGATACCGGCATTAATGACAAAAAGGAATAAACCAAAAGTAAGAATAGTGATCGGTAAGGTCAGGATAATGAGTACGGGCTTAAGCAAGGCGTTCAGGATAGCCAAAACCACCGATAGCAAAAGCGCCGTCCGGAAAGTATCGATATGAATACCGTGCAGCACCGCCGACAGGCCGAAAGCAACCACTGCCGTAACAAGGATGCGGAGAAGGAAATTCATGTGGATCTTTTCGTCAAGTTAAGAAGAATATATGTGCCGACATGCACTTTTGAAAATTTAGTGCCTATCCGAGGCCCATGGCCTAACCGAGGAGAAGCGAGGGACGACGCTTCGACGAAGGTTATGGGCGGAGCCCGAGGTTCGCTCCGGTGGAGCGAGACGAAGGTAACCGAGCGAAGCGAAGGTTACGGACGAGAAAGAGCGACTCAATGTCGCTCTGACGAAGTTCTAGCGGAGCTGTTCATCTTATATGACCACCAACTCGAAGAAAGCTGCAGGATCCAGGTATTTTTTAGCCAGCTCCTGTAATTCTCCGGGGGTGATGGTCTTAATAGTGCGGATGCCCTGGTAGAAATATTCCCCGTCAAGACCATTGAGCAGGATATTCTTCCATCGGGAAGCTACCTGGAAGGGGCCGTCGAGATCTCCGAGGATGGTCCCGATCGTATAGTTGCGGGCCATCTGCAATTCTTCCTCTTCGATGGGCTCCTCGCATAAAAGCTGCATTTCTTTATAGACCTCTTCGATCGTGGCGGCGCATACTTCTTTTCCTGCTTCCGTGCTGATCAGCAGGGCGCTCTCCTGTATATTATTTACCAGGTAACTATAGATACCATAGGTATATCCTTTGTCTTCCCGGATATTATCCATCAGCCTGGATCCGAAAAAGCCCCCGAACACATTATTCAGTACCTGGACTTTCTGAAAGTCGGGATGATGCCGGTTGGGGAAGTTCCGGGCGATCCGGATAGAGCCCTGGACTCCANTNGGGTCATTTACGATATTATATTTCTTCTCTTTTTCCGGAGTGATGATGTACGAAGGGCCCGTATTTTCTTTACCAGGAGCCCGTAACGGCAAGCCGCCAAAATGAAGTTCCAGCTGCTGAAGCAGGGCGTCCGGCAATTTACCGGCTACAAAGATCCGGCAAACGCCGTTCTGGTAATATTTTCGGTAGTATTGTCTCAGNTCTTCCTGTTCCAATANCTGGTAGTCTTCCAGGGAACTGTATCTCCCATAGGGATGCGAGGGCCCATATAAATAAGCATCGATCAGGCGGTTGGCTACAAATTCGCTTTTTTTAAGGCTTACCTGCAGTCTTTGCTGCCCGTTCTTTTTATAGATATCCAGTTCTTCCTGCGGATATACGGAGTCGGCGATCAGTTCGGCAACCACCGGTAACAGCTCATTTACATGTTTGCTCAGGCAGTGCAGGGTAATATCGGCCATTTCATGGTGGCAGGCCCGGCCCAGGTGGGCGCCATAGTATTCAAAATGTTCATTTATATTAAAGGCAGTGCGGGTGGATGTGCCATTTTTTAATAAAGCATTGGCGGCGGCGGCTATGCCTTTTCTTTCTTCGTACCAGTTACCGGCGTCGAAGATCCAGTTCACCATCAGGACATCCACATTGCCCAGGTCGATTGCATATACCTCTACTCCATTCTTCAGTACATGCTTTTGATAAGGAGGCAATTCCAGGTGAAAGGCGGTAGCATCCTTTATAGGGGGGGCGATTTTTCTGTTTAGCATAATTGTTTGTTGTGTTCTATTGTCCTGATTCATGTCGCTGAGAGCGGACCATCGACCCTTTGGGTCTCGGGTCCGGGTCTCATGAGGCCCCTTCGGGGGGCTGACCCGTGGTCAGCCTTTGTGGTGATAATACAGGGTATTACTGTTATTGGGATCGAAGAGCTGGCGGCTGGTGCTCAGCATTTCATCGGCGGTCACGGCCTGGTATTTTTCCAGTTCCGTATTCATCATATTCACGTCGCCCAGTAATTCATAAATAGCCAGGCTGTTCGCGCGGTTCATCACGCTCATATCTTCGAATACGATAGCGGCCTCCGTCTTGTTCTTTATCTTTTCCAGCTCTTTTTCGGTTATCTTTTGGGTGCGGATCTTTTCCAGCTCTTCTTCGATGGCTTTATCCGCTTCGGCCAGGCTGACCCCTTTGATCAGCTTGCCTTCTATAACGACCAGGCCCGGGTCATTGGACCCTGTATGATAGCACTCGATCTGGCTGAATAATTTTTTCTCCTTGATCAGCGTCTGGTGCAGGCGGGAAGAACCGCCGCCTCCCAGCACTTCCGTGACCAGGTCGGCCACATAATAGCCGGGTTCTGTACGGGAAGCCATGGGAAACGCCTTGTATAGGGCATCCAGGGGCACATCTGCCGTTACTTCCAGCTTGCGGATCTCGTGTTGCAGGGGTTCCACAGGCAGGTTGCGTTTATATTTCTCCCCGGAAGGAATATCCCCGAACCATTTTTCCGCCAGGAGACGGACCTGCTCCGTCTTTACGTTGCCGGCTACGACCAGGATGGCATTTGCCGGCCGGTAGTATTTGAAAAAGAACTGTTGCACATCCGTTAGCTGTGCCTGTTCGATATGGCTCAGCTGGCTACCGATCGTCATCCAGCGGTAGGGGTGCTTTTTATAGGCCAGTTCGCGCATTTTAAACCACACATCCCCGTAGGGCTTATTGATATAATGCTCTTTGAACTCCTCAGAGACGACTTTTCGTTGCACTTCCAGGCTTTTCTCGCTGAAAGCCAGGGATAACATACGGTCGCTCTCCAGCCAGAAGGCCGTCTCGATATTCTCTGCCGGCAGCTGGATGTAATAGTTGGTAAAATCGTTGGTCGTATAGGCATTGTTCTCTCCTCCCGCCAGTTGCAAAGGCGTTTCGAAGTCGTCGATATTTACGGAACCGCCGAACATCAGATGTTCGAACAAATGAGCAAAACCCGTTTTGCCCGGGTCCTCATCCCTGGCCCCCACGTCATACAATACGTTCACCACGGCCATAGGTGTGGAGACATCTTCATGTACAATAACCCTCAATCCGTTGGACAGCTGAAATCTTTCGAAATGTATCATATTGCAAATCCTTTCCTTTTTGTTCACTACCGGGCTTCTCCCGATAAGGGAGTGCAAGTTAAAGAAAGTTCACCGATCCGCGCCAGGAGTAGGCATAACCTGGATTTTGGCCCGGGAGCCGGGGGCAAAGCAGCGTTAAAGGATGCTTTTGACATGGAGGTTCAGCTGCTGGAGCGCGCCGTTCCGCTTTACAATGACAATAACCTTTTCGCCGATAGATTGCAGAATGTTCTTATAGGTCTGGATATTGTTGGAGAAATTATTATTGACGGCCAGAACGACGTCATCCAGCTTAAGCCCGGCTTTTTCGGCCGGGGACCCCCGCATAATATCTCCTACCCGTATTTCCCCGTCTACCCAGTAAATGCCCAATCCGGTATAGGAATAATCGAAGGGATCGCGGTAATGGGAGTTGGGGATCAGGTAAATTTCCCGGTGGTCGTAATTGAGGGTCACGTTGAACCGGCGCAGGATATCATTTCCCAGCAGGCCGCCCAGGTTCGGATAAGACGTGACATTATAATCATCATCAAAGATATAGGTCGGCACTTTTCGAAACCGGTAGGGCCCCAGCCGTACTTCCTTCAGGGTGGTTAGCCGCATATTGGCCTTGCCGCCCAATCCTTCCGCCTGGGTGGCGTAAGTTTTTTTCCGGGGGTCCAGCAAACTGCTGTCGCTCACAAAATCCGAGGATAATAACAGGCAAAGGCCGGCTCCGGTATCGAAATAAAACCGGGAGTTGATGTTTTCCGCATCTCTTACCTGGGCGGCCTGTATCGGAAGGCTGGCAATGACCGGTTTGAGCAGGTGGCCTCCTTTGGGGTATTTAAAAGAGCCTTTGGAGTACACGTATATCTTCAGGCTATCGTAATCGACTTTTACAATGTAGCGGGAAAAAAAGCTGTATCCCACGATGCCATCGACCTTCTCCCCATAGACACTGCTCAGGATATCGTAATCGTTCACATGAAAATTAAGGCTATCCACTGTCAGGCCGGGCAGGTGGAGGGTCTCATTGTAAATAAATCTTACCTGTCGTATGCCGGCAATGCCCAGGATAGTCTTATCGGAAGGAAGGGTCTGGAGTTTGAGCCTGGTGACCGTGGCAGAATCCAGGGAAATACCTCCGCTACCCGTATCCAGGATGAAATTGAGGCTGTCCGGAAAATTACCGAAGCTCGCTCTTATAAGGATCACCCCCCCCGTAAACACGGTGAAAGGAAAGCTGGTGATCAATTTGGCCGGGGCCGGTATAAATTTTTCCTGGGCCTCCAGGCATCTGCCGGAAAAAAAAGCCAGGCAGGTCAAGGACAGGAAGAAAAGCATCCTGTGGAGACGACGTGAAAGATAAAGCATGGATGGGTGTATTTTCTGGCAAAGCATGGTTAGTGGCATTCAATCCAATAAATATATTACCAAATTATTGTTATCACAAGCCGTTCATCCGGAAATATTTATCTTTTAAACCGGTTGCAAGATCCTGTCAACAAGTAGAAGGATTCCTTCAATAGACTTTACCCGAAATATTCCGCCCCGGCGGAAGGATTATCTTTCAATGAATCCTTCGCAGGAACACCTAACTTTGCTGATCAATAAATGCGGTGCTATGAATTTGTCCGAACTATATACGAAGGCATTGAACCGGGAATTCCTGGATGCGGAAGAAGGAGTATTTTTATTTGAGAAAGCCCCTCTTACGGAATTGATGTACCTCGCCAATGAGCTACGAAAATTACAGGTACCCCATGGTAAAGTAACCTGGCAGATCGACCGGAACGTAAATACCACGAATGTCTGCCTTGCCAACTGCAAATTTTGCAATTTCTACCGGATTCCGGGTCATGCGGATGCCTATATCACGGATATTGACACGTATAAAAGGAAGATAGAAGAGACTTTCCGCTGGGGAGGGGATCAGTTGCTCCTGCAGGGAGGACACCATCCGGAGCTGGGACTGGAATTCTATACTTCGCTGTTCCGCCAGTTAAAGGCCCTGTATCCCACGCTGAAGCTTCATACCCTCGGGCCGCCGGAAATAGCGCATATCAGCAAGCTGGGAAAAATGAGCCACCATGATGTGCTGGTGGAATTAAAAAAAGCGGGAATGGACTCCCTGCCCGGAGCCGGTGCCGAGATCCTGGTAGACCGGGTACGTCGCCTTATCAGCAAAGGAAAATGCGGATCCCAGGAATGGCTGGATATTATGCACGAGGCCCACAAACTGTATATTACCAGTTCGGCTACGATGATGTTCGGGCATGTGGAGACGCTGCAGGAGCGAATGGACCACCTGATAAAGATCCGCGAGGTGCAATCCAGGAAACCAGAAGAAGCAAAAGGGTTCCTGGCATTTATTCCCTGGACCTTTCAGGACGTAGATACGCTGCTGACCAGGATCCGGGGGGTGCATAACCTGACCACTCCTGAAGAGTACATCCGCATGATCGCCATCAGCCGGATCATGTTGCCCAATGTAAAAAACATCCAGGCTTCCTGGCTGACGGTTGGCAAGCAGACCGCCCAGTTATGCCTGCATGCCGGCGCAAACGACTTCGGCAGCATCATGTTAGAGGAAAATGTGGTCAGCGCCGCCGGCGCTCCCCACCGTTTCACGGCTAAAGGCATCCAGGAGGCTATCCGGGAAGCCGGTTTTGAACCTCAGTTGCGCAACCAGCAATACGAGTGGAGGGAGATACCGGCCGTCATGGAGGATCAGGTTATAAACTATTAACTATCACCTATCTAAGTATTTACCCTAACTTTTTTGTAGTCCCGGAAACTTAAATCGCCAATTTTGCGTTCTAGGGGGAAGGACCCTGCTAATAATATTCCATGAAAAGCCCCTTCCGCAAACTAATACGTATATCGGTTGTCTTGTTTGTATTAGTTCTTTTGTTCAATTTTTTTGGATATTATTTTAACCATATAAGATCCATTGAGAACAAAGAGCTGATTGAAGCCGTCAATCGGTCAGGACACCAACAAACGCTTTGCCAGCAAATTGCCAAAGAGTCCATCCTGTTATTGAGTGATCCCGAGAGTAAAAAAAGCGATGCTTTAAAGGACACCCTCGGCCGGCACCTGCTCCTTTTTAAAAATGAACAGGAATTTCTGCAGAGGCAGGCCGGAGCGACGCCGCCTCCTGTTCCCCAACGTATTTTCCAGATCAAACTACTCCTTTCCAGCTCCCGGCAGTTCTTTCTGCCCATGATCGATATCGGAGAAGAGATCACCCAGGCCGATTCTTCCCTGCTCGCCATGAATAAAACTCTCTATCTGCGCGAGCTAATGTACAATGAGCAGAAATTCAGCTCGCTGATGGACCAGGTCACCCAAACGTATGCTGAAATGGTGAATGAAAAGAGCCGGGAAGTATCTACGCTCGACACGGGGAAATTCATCTCCCTGATCATTGCCATTATCTGCCTGATCTGGCTGGTGCTGGAGCCTGCTTTTAAAAAGGGGGAAACGAATTACAAGGAGCTGCAGAAGGCAAAGAATGAATTATTGAATGAAAAGAAATTTCTCGCGTCCATTCTGCAATCCCAGACCAACTATGTTATCCGGATCAACCGAACCGGTCATTTCACCTATGCCAATCCCGCTTTTCTAAAGACCTTCGGGTATACGGCAGAGGAAATCCCCTACATCCTTTTTTATACCACTATTTTTCCAAAAGACCTGGCGCGTTGCCAGCAGGTAGCTAATGAGTGCTGGAATAATCCGGGAAAAGTTGCCCGTCTCCTGATCCGGAAGCCTATAGCGCAGTCCAGGCAGTTTGTCTGGACGGAATGGGAATTCCTGGCTTTGCCGGGCGAAAATGGCCACGTCAATGAAATACAGGGGATCGGGCTGGATGTCTCGGAAAAATTACAGACGCAGGAGATAAAAGAAGATGCTATCCGAACGCTGTCCTATGCGATGACCTATGCCAAAATGGGTTCCTGGAAACTGGATTTCCTCACCGGGGAACTGTTCCTGAGCAAGGAGTTCAAAGCGTTGCTGGCGATGGAAGAGGAGGATCCCGATAAAATATCCCTGGATAGTTTTCTTCATCTATACATCGTTCCGGAGGATTTTACCCCGGTATCCGAAGAGTTTGCCAAATCCATCCAGCATAAAGAGGCCACCGGTTATGAAACCAGTTTCTCTTGTCGTATCATCACCAAGCAGGGGTGGATGCGTTACTTATCCGTAAAAGGAAGGGTCGTGGATGAACAGCAGGGATTTGGAATTGCCCAGGATATCACCGCCCAGAAAGAGTCGGAGAATGCCCTGTTGAACAGCGAGCAGAAATTTCGTTTGCTGGCAGAAAACTCGGAAGATATCATCAGCGTACATGCGATCGACGGAACGATCTGGTATCTGTCTCCTTCCGTCCTGACCGTCCTTGGCTATGAAGTGGATGAAGTGGTTGGAAGGTCTTTTGCCCAGTATGTTCATCCGGATGACCGCCACAAGTTCTTGCCGGAAGAGAAAATTCCTTCTTTTACAGATAACGAGAGCATTATCATCCGCTATCGCATACTCCGCAAAGACAGCACCTATATTTGGCTGGAAACTATTATCAAGCCCATTGTCGATGAAGAAGAGCTGGTCAAACTCATCTGTACTTCGCGCAATATCACGGACCGGAAGATCGCGCAGGAAAAACTGAAAAAGAAAGACCAGCTGTTGCAGGCAGTGGCTCAGGCCACCCATTCCCTGCTGATCAATACGGACCTTGACCAGGCTATTACGGAATCCATTCAGATGCTGGGTGGTAAGGCCCTTGTCAACAGGGTCTATTTATTCCAGAATCATTTCGATCCGGAGCAGCAGCAATGGCTCACCAGTCAAACCCATGAATGGACGGAAAATCCAGCCGACCGCAGGATGGAAACTAATCCCTTTGTTACCAACCTTCCTTTTGACAGCATTAAAAAGATCATCGAGCCGCTACAGGCCAATCAGGCCTTCCTCAGTTATAAAAATAAGGAAGAAGACCCCCAGCTGCAGGCTATTTATGAAACGAGCACTATATTGTCTTCCATAGCCGTCCCTATCTTCATCAAAAATAAGTTCTGGGGATTCGTAGGGTTCGATGAATTTAAAAAAGAGCGGGAATGGTCGGAAGCCGAATTCTCCATTCTGCGATCCTATGCCTCCTCGCTGGCAGCGGCCATCGAGCGCAAACAGATAGAAGTGGAGCTGGTCCAGGCCAAAGAGCTGGCCGAATCCGCCAGCCGGGCCAAGAGCGAGTTCATGGCGAATATGAGCCATGAATTACGTACGCCCATGAATGGTATCATCGGTTTCACCGACCTGGTGCTGACCACGGATCTGCAAAAAGCCCAGCGCGACTACCTGCAGAATGTGAAGAAATCCGCTTATGGATTATTGGGAATTATCAATGATATCCTTGATTTCTCCAAGATCGAAGCCGGCAAGCTACTGATCGATCATACGCTGTTCAAGTTAGACGAGCTGATAGAAGAGACCATCGATATGCTCACCTTGAAGGCCTTTGAAAAGAAGCTGGAGATGCTCTACCGGGTAGATCCTTCTATTCCTTCTCAATTCCTGGGAGATCCTGTCCGGATCCGTCAGATCATTGTGAACCTTCTGGGCAATGCCATCAAATTCACCAGCGAAGGAGAGATCCTCGTATCTATTAAAAAAGCCAGCGAAGGGTATCAGCAGGGCGGGAAAGATTATATGAAACTCTCCATCGAGGTAAAAGATACCGGTATCGGCATCCGCAAGGAAAAGCTGCAAAAAATATTCGAGAGTTTTACCCAGGCGGACACTTCCACCACCCGAAAATACGGCGGCACCGGGCTGGGCCTTACCATCTCGAGAAGCCTGGCGGAATTAATGGGCGGACATCTTACGGTAGAGAGCGAGCCCGCGAAAGGAAGCTCTTTTATCCTGCACCTTGTCCTGGAAATCGCTAATGAACAGCCGGAAGTGTCGCTGCCTCAAAAGGCGCTTTTGCACAAGGTGTTGATCGTTGACGATAATGTCACCAATCTTCATCTTATGCAGGAAACCTTCGGCTATTTCCACATCGTCTCTGAATTAGCCACCAGCGGACCTTCCGCACTGGCGAAAATCAAAGAAGCCAAGAATAACAACGACCCTTTCAATCTCATCATTACGGACCACCTGATGCCGGGTATGGATGGCATCACGCTGGTGAAGGAAATAAAAAAGCTGATCCCGGGCAATGAACAGCCTTTTATCCTCATGTTGTCGTCCATGGAAAAAAACATTTACCAGCATGAAGCCAGCAAGAGCGGTATTAACAAGTTCCTTTCCAAACCGGTAAAACTTCATGAATTACATGCCACGCTATTGTCTTTGTTCGAAAAGAACATGCAAAACGATCATTTGCATCCCTCTTTGCCCAATAAGGTAAAAATCTCCGAAGCTACCAGTGTCATGGTGGCCGATGACGACCCGATCAATATGCTGCTGATCTCCGAAGTATTGCGCCGGATGGGGTTCGAAGTAATACAGGTCAGTAACGGCAAAGAGGCATTGGACAGGCTGTCCGATTGTGATCCGGTGATCATCTTTATGGACGTCAATATGCCGGAAATGGACGGATACACCACAACCCGGCATATCCGCCAGCTGCCGGAACCCCATTGCAATATTCCCATTATAGCTCTGACGGCCGACGCCATGAAAGGCGACCGGGAAAAATGCCTGGAGGCCGGTATGAACCAATACATCTCCAAGCCTTTCCGATTGGAAGAAATCGATGCGGTATTGAGGAATTACACGTTGGTGGTATAGCGCGGGGTTTAATTGACGGTGATAGCGTTCTGCGCTTCTCCTTTCACCTCCTGATCATTGACGCTAAGGACGATCTTCCAGCCTTTTCCATCCTGGCAGAGGGAGAGCTCCACTTTCAGCTTTTTCATTTCTCCCACGCCGGGCAGCAGCGAAAAGACGACCTGTGTGCGTTTCTTTTCCTGAACAGGCTCTTCATATTGTCCGCTGAGGATAAAGGTTTTCTGGCCGCCGGTCGTGACGATACTATTGGTCAGCTGGCCATAGATCTCCCGGAATTTTTCTTTGACCTGTTCAAAATTGCCTGCTTCCAGTACGGTGCAGGTCCACCCATAGCCCTCATCCCGGGTGGCGCGATAGAGCGTTATAATGCAGGAGGAAGACCCCGGCAATTGAAGGGTGGATCTATATTCGGTAGTCTGACGGGCCTGGGCGATCATCTCCCCTTTGATATGATAAAAATGATTGGGGTAATCCTGGATTACTTTTTCAAGTATGGATTGAGTTTTGTTCGAAAAAACCCCTTGTGCAGACAGCGAAGCGGACAGCAGTACCGGCGCCAATGTGAGAATAGTGTTTCTCATAGAAAGGATTTCTGCCAAAATACAATAAATCCCGACCCTGTGCAATAGAAAAACTACGTCCTTGTTTTAACAGTTTTTTGCAAAATAAAGCGGTAAATTGACCGTTAAATACGTTCAAACAACGGTTAACCCATTCCAAACCAATACCAATGAACAAGACCCACATGTATTTTGGCACCCGTAACGCAAAGATCTACAAAGACATCTATCGTCCTTCTTCCAAGCTTTCCCGTTTTTTAGGTACTATTTTATCCGTGATCATCGTTGGACAATCCCCGGTGAGCAATCCTGATCATCACTATACCCGGAAGTCAAAATAAGCCTCCCTCCGGACTTCCACCAACTCAGGGAAGCGGGCCGCCGAAGCCACCACCTCTATCACCACCGCCGCCGCGGAATCTTCCCGGGAACATCCCCGGCATCCTTTTTTGCTGTGAACCGGCGAAATTATTCAGATTATAGGTGAACGTCAGCATCGCATAACGGGTCAGTACATTGGTCCGGGTATAGACTGCCTGTGTCGCCGTTACCGTTTTGCTCACCGAAGTATTTGAATTCAGCAGATCGAAGACACTGAGACGTAATTCCCCATTCTTTTTCTTAAAGAGCTGTTTGGCAATACTGGGCGTCAACAGGGGTACGCTGGCATTGTATCCGGAAGAGCCGGTATTGGTATAAGTATAATCCAAGGTGGTCGCAATCAGCCATCCGCTATTGGTATAGGCCGTTATTTCCGCGGAAAGGATCTGTGAAAAGGAATTCAGGCTACTCTGACCCTGGGGGGATTTGGCCGTCGACGCTCCTCCCGTACGCTTGTTGATATTATATTGGGAGGTGGAGCTGAAATTCATGTCGAAGTTCTTCTTGATATTCGTCGTCCAGGAGATCGTCTGGGATAAGGTCGTATTTTTTGAATAGAGGTGCTGAAATAGGTTCTGGAGGGCCTCTGCGGAATCCCTTGCCTGCAGGGTCTGGCTTTGGGAATAGTTCACATTCGTGATGAGATTAAGGTTGGACTTGGGTTTTTTCAGGGCAAATCCGTAATTGAAATAACCTGATACGTTATAGGTTCCATTCAAATTCACATAGGTGCTGTTCTGGCCCCCCTTCTGATTATAATAAACCGATGACTGAATATCATTGACAATGGTGCTCGCATTGATGGTGGCGAAGATGACCCGTTGTGTTCCCGGATCGAAGGAGGCGTACAACAGGCGGAGGCTATGGGTGAACTGTGGTTTCAGATTGGGATTGCCCACCGTGTAATTTATCTCATCGGAAGTGGTGGTCAGGGGCTGCAGCTGGGAAGGAGTGGGGGTGCCCGTTCTGCCCGAATAATTCAGCCGTAAGTGCGACGTTGTGGAAAAATGATATTGAAAATTGGCGGTGGGCGTAAGGTTTACATAGTTATGCGCCACGGTGATATTCTTCGTTATATTATCGCTGTTGAACCCGGTATATTGCAGGCCCGAACCCAGGGATAAATTGTATTTGGCATTCTGGATGCGGTAGTTCAGGGTAAACCGGTCGGAATTAGAGACGAATTTATATGAGTTGCTGAACAGGCTGTCGAAAGATTTATAGTCATGGGCCGAGTCCACAAAATCATAGGTATTGTTGATGGTCTTGCTCTTCGTGTAGGTATGATTATAGTTGAATTCCAGGATCTGGTTTTTCCCGATGGGCTCCGTATAGGAGAGCGTGGGGCTCAGCGTTACGGAATGCAGGGAATCGTTATAGAACTGATTGATCGAATCCACCCGATGGTTAAGCGTATAGAAACTATTAACCGCATAATTGTACCCGGTCCCGTTATTCACGTTAGCGGTCGTATTCATGTCCAGGGAGATCGTGCGGGACGGCTTATTGAACTTATGCCGCAACTGAAGATTGGCGCCGTTGATATTGAAGCCGCTGTTAATACTGGATGAGTGGCCGATCGAGCTACTGAAAGCCGAGTTGCTGCTATCCGCGACATAGGTATTAAAGGATGCGTCCGGCATACTCTGCTGGATGGTGACGTTCGGCCGGAAGATCAGGGAGTTGCTGCTGTCAAAGCGGTGCTCCAGGTTGAGATAGATACGATGGCTTTGTATCCGCTGAACGCTTGAATTACCGCCGGTGCTGGTACTGCTCGAATCCCCGCCGGCGGCATCTTTATTGGTTTTGAGGGTACTATCCTGCGTATTGACGGATACATGCTGGTAATTGTAAAAATAACTTCCGTACAGATCGGTCTTGGTTCCAAATGAGTTCTTGTAATTCGCACCTCCTGCCCAGACGGTCGTTACGCCTGTATTGCTGGTGCCGGAGCCGCCCCCACCACCTCCGCCGCCACGCCTTCCGCCTGAAGAGCCCAAAATGTCCTGCAGGGTAAAGTTCTGTTTATTGATGTTATTCGCCTGTCCCAGCAGGGAAATTTGCTGGTTATTGTCAAACCGATGCATATTGACGCTCTCGTCATAATTCTGGTCACTGCCCACGCCGGCTACCATTTTACCAAAATACCCCTGCCGCTTATCTTTTTTGGTAACGATATTGATGGTCTTGACCCGGTTGCCATCGTCGAAACCGGTGAATTTGCTCTGATCGCTCAGGTCGTCGAACACCTGTATCTTATCGATGACATCGGGGGGAAGATTCCTCGTTGCCAGTTTGGGATCATCACTGAAGAAGCGCTTGCCATCCACCAGGATCCTGGTCACCGTCTCTCCCTGGGCGGTGATATTTCCGTTCTTGTCGACCTGTACCCCCGGCATTTTCTTCAAGAGGTCTTCCGCCACCGCATTGGGCTTTGTGGCAAACATGCTTGCCGAATATTCCACGGTATCTTTTTTCATCATTATAGGCGGCCGCGAAACGATGACCGCTTCCATTTCATCACTGGATCTTTGCATATATAAGGTGCCCAGATCGATATTATTATTAAGAGAGTCGGCAGCGATGGAGAACGTCCTGGACAGGTGCTGATAGCCCTCGAAACTAATGAGCAGGTGATATTTGCCGGGATTTAAGTTTCTGACCAGGAAGGCCCCCTTCTTGTTGGTGACGACAAATTGCGCCGCGTTGGTATCGGCATCCGGCGTTGCCGAGACGGAGGCTTCGCTCAGGATCTGTTTGCCGGCGGTATCCACGATAGAGCCTTTTACCGAGCCCCTGATCTTTCCGGGTGCCTGAGAAAAAGAGTGGAAGGAGAAAAGCAGGAGGCCCAGCGAAAGCGATAAAACATATTTTTGCAATGGAAAATTCATACCGGACGATTGTACTGATTGACTGCTAAAATAATAGCTCGTTTACTCTGGGCATACCCCAGTGTTATCAGTGGCAAAAATTGATTGCCGGTAGGGTGAATTGAGATAGGGGCGATCGGCCTTGTCGGTGAATACGGCCCTCCGACGCAACCGGCGGCCGGTCCTCGCCCGGACTAGGAGAATAGGTATTCCACATCGGCCTTGGTAAGGCTCTTCACAAATCCATCATCGTCGGCGATCAGGTCTTTGGCCAATATGCGCTTCTTTTCCTGTAATTGAAGGATCTTATCTTCGATGGTGTCTTTACAGATCATCCGGTAGGCAAATATATTTTTAGTCTGGCCGATACGATGGGTCCGGTCAATGGCCTGTTGTTCCACGGCAGGGTTCCACCAGGGGTCTACGATATAGACATAGTCAGCGGCGGTAAGGTTAAGTCCCACGCCTCCCGCTTTCAGGGAAATCAGGAATACCCGGGCGGTATCGTCATTCTGGAAGCTTTGTATAGCTTTCTCCCGGTCCACGGCCGAAGTGCTTCCGTCAAAATATTCATATTTCACGTCCAGCTCTTTCAATCTCTCCCGGATAAGGGCCAGCATGCCCAGGAACTGGGAGAAGATCAATGCCTTATGATCCCCGATGTTTTCCGTGATCTCCCGGGCCAGCTCATCGAGCTTAATGGAATGATTGGGATAGCGGTCTGTTTCGTTGAGGATAGCCGGAGAATCGCATATCTGCCGCAATTTCATCAGACCCTGCAGGATGGTCAGCTGTGACCGCTGGATGCCCTGTGTTTCGATCGTTCCCAGGATTTTATCCCGGTAGTCATTGCGGTAGGCGTCGTAGACTTTCCGTTGTTCGTCTTCCATTTCACAGAACAGGATCGTCTCTGTTTTTTCAGGGAGGTCTTTCGCAACCTGTTCTTTTGTCCTCCGTAATATAAAGGGGTACAACAGTTTTCTCAGGTGGTCTTTCCGGTCCTGCTCGCCAAATTTATCGATGGGAACGGCAAATTCCTGCCGGAAGAATTCAATACTACCCAGCATACCGGGGTTCAGGAAGTTCATCTGGGCGAAAATGTCGAAAGTGTTATTCTGCAAGGGCGTACCACTCATGCAGATCCGGTGTTTGGCGTGCAGCAGGCAGGCGGCCTTGGTAACCTTGCTGCCGGGATTCTTGATAGCCTGGGACTCATCCAGTACGGCGTAATCAAAGGGGATGTCCACCAATAATTTAATATCGCTGCGCAGGGTGCCGTAAGTGGTAATGATCACATTAAATTCTGAAAGCGCCTGTTTGTTCCGTGTTCGGTCCCCTCCGTGGTGGATATGATAGGTCAGACTGGGCGCGAATTTCCGGATTTCATTTTCCCAGTTGAACATCAGGGTGGTGGGGCAGACTACCAGGGCATTCAGGTGCTGGTGGGCCTCCTTATAATGGTGCAGGTAAGAAAGGGCCTGTATGGTTTTACCCAAACCCATGTCGTCGGCCAGGATCCCTCCCCAGTTGACCTCCTGCAGGTAATTGAGCCAGTGGAAGCCATGGACCTGGTAGGGCCGGAGGATATGGTCCAGGTGAGCGGGAGGCGGTATTTCCCGGATACGGTTGAACTCCCGTAATTGCTCGTATTTCTCTTCCAGGCGGATGATCAGCTCCTCTTCATTGCGATTATCATACAGCTCATCAATTACGCTCATATGATATTTCGAGAGCCGTAACTGGTTGCTTTTCCCTTCTCCCACCCGGAACAGCAGGGAGTATTTTTTTATCCATTCTTCCGGCAGCACGCCCAAGGTGCCATCGTCGAGAGGGACGAACTGCTGCCGGTTGGCCAATGCTTTTTTTACATCCGCGATCGTCACTTTCTGGTCGCCGAAGACGATATCTACGCGGGCGTCAAACCAGTCCGTATTACTGCTGATATGGATCTTTGTCTGCGGTTTGGCCGTATTGAACCGGAAGTTTTTAAGGGCTTCAAAGCCAAATACCGGTATTTTCATTTCCTCCATGGCGTCCACGAAGAGGAAGAACCAATTATTCTTTAATACGTCCGTTCCTTTCAGGGCGAGGCTATTGGAGCCTTCCGGGTGAATGAACTGGGAATGAAGGGATTCCAGTTTGTGGAAGAATTGCAATTCCGACTCCTTATTCCGATGCACGACCAGGACCTGGGCTCCATCGGGGACAATAATCTCGTCTTTTCCGCCCGGCCGGGTCTCAAAACCCTTGTAGGAGAACAGGGGTTGAAATACCAGGTAATCTCCTTTTTCCTGGAGTAACAGCTTTTTTTCCGGATCTCCGTCTTTCACTTCTTTTACCAGCACTTCGTCAAAATCCACATGGTAATCCTTGGTGAGCGGCAGGACAAAGGTTTTCAACTGCGCGGGCCAGTCTGCCTTATCGATCAACCATTTATCCTTCCCGGTAAATTTCTCCACCAGGGCGATATCTTCCGGTTTATTCCAGAGATACAGGTTGTTATTATAAAAGAAGACCACGCTGCTACTGCATTCATTTTGAGAGACCTCAACCGGTTGACCGTTGATTTTTACATAACAAAGCAGCTCAAACTGATCTTTTTGCACGGACACGTTAAAGAAAGGGGTAATGGTATCCCCCGTTATCCCGATGGGCTGAAGGTTGGCGGTTTTAAATGGCTTGTGCCCGTTGAGGAAAAAGATAAACGGGTTAGCATTCACTTCCACGAACAATTTCTTCAGCTTGGGGTGCAGGTATTCCACCATCAGCTTTTTCGTCTCTTCCGGGAGGTCATCTTCTTCGTGGTGAATGATATTTTCCCAGATACCGCTGAACGGGGAGTTTCGGCTGAGGTATTTACTGATTTCCGACCCCTGCATCTTACGTAAGGAGGGGATCAGTTGTTTATCGAATTCGTTGAAAGTGTCGGTATTAACGAATTTGGTGAGATCCATCTTCTCTACCTTACCGGAATAAGAGGACTGCTCTTCATTGCTTTCTCCGGCAATAGCATCCAGGGCAAAGCCCGGAAAGCCATCCTGGTTAAAGTTAAATACGATCCCAAGCCTTTGGGCTACTCCGGCGGGCTTCTCTTCCTCTGACACGACGGCAGCCGGCAGGTCGGCTTCTGCGGCCCTGGGCCGGCCTGTAGCCAGGGGCGCTACCCGTTTTATAGAAACATCCAACACCCGTAAGAAGGGTTTGCCCTCTTTATAGGTAAACTCGAATTTCCCTTTCAGATCATCGGACAGCGAATATCCGTAGGCTTCGAGTAGTTTATTTTTTTCTTTATCCCAATTCCGGATACTGTCAAAATAATAGGCCCCGTGCGCATGCAGCAATTGTAAGAAAACGATCACCTTGGGAAGACAAAGGGGATGCGCCGTATCCGGGTAATTGCTGCTGGTATCGAAATTCCGTTCTTCGTTCTTCCGGATCACAACCTGGTAGATTTGCCCGTCCAGTTCGACGGCCGCTTTTACGACCTCATCCTTGGCGTATTCGATCTTGGCTTTTTGCGTTTGCAGGTATTTTTCCGCTTCGATCAGGGTCTCGGGAGAGCAGAGCAGGCGGATGCTCTTCAGGTCGATGAATTTCATTTTCACGACCGTATGTTGCTGATCGTACTGTATCTGCTCCGCTTTGAGCATATTCCTGTCCAGCAGCTCCTGCAACTGGATAAGGGCTCCTGCTTCATGGCGGCAGATATCTCCCAGGTTATAAGGGCAGCTGCAGCGAATGGAAAGCGTCTTGGCATCCTTGAATTTCTGCACGTATACCTTATAGTACGTCGCATAACTGTCGTCTTTTACCCGGAAGGTAACAGACTCGAACAACTCGTCGTATTCGACCAGCTCTACATAGCCAATAGCATGGATTTTCTTTCCCCGGCGAATTACTTCGTCAGTCCCATTGGTATATACATATTTAATAAGGTGCGGTAACGCCATAGTTTTTTTTGACAATTTGCCGTTTTCAATGACAGGGGTCTTTCAGCCAGACTGAGGAAAATGTGCTGAAAATGCACTTTAAAAATTTAGCGCATCTTCAGCAAATATCTTATGTCGGTCCTTCGGACATGCCGCTTCCAGCGTCATTCAAGGGCAATCTGCAAAACTAAAGGAAAAAAGGTGAGTGTAGAAAAGATTTAGTCAATTATTAATCCTGGGGTAATACCTCAGCGCTTTGTCCCGGGTTTTATTCGTCCCTCGCTTGTCCTGGGGGTAAAATTTTGGCGCTTTCTTTTGGAATAGCCCTTGCCAGGTATACCTTTGTGTGTAAAGATCATTCTGTTAAACCGATTTATATGATCCTTCGTCTNAAGATCGTTGCGCTTATCCTGGTCATACCCTTTTTACCCTCCTTCGCACAAAAAGCTAAAAAAGCCGATAAAGTCACCCTTGCCAACCTGGAGGCCCATATCCGTTACCTGGCCGATGACAAGCTGGAGGGTAGGAGGACGGGTTCTCCGGGTGAGAAACTGGCAGGAGAATATATAAGTATCGAGTTCTCCAGGACGGGCCTGCAGCCCAGGGGGGATAATAATGGCTGGTTACAGGCTTTTGAGGTCAATGAAGGGAGACTGATAAGCCCGGATTCCTATTTTTCCGTCAATGACCGGGAGTTTGTCCTGAATAAGGAATATTTCCCGCTGACCATCAGCGCTGCGGGAACAGCCGCCGGTTCGCCTGCTATTGCCCTGCAGGAGAGTGGAGAGCCCTGGTTCCTGGATCTGAAAGACCTGATGGACGCAAGCCAGGGCAATCCTCATTTCGACCTTGGGGCCGCCATCCGGGCCAAAGCAAAGGATTATTCAAAAAAAGGAGCCAATGCCCTGATCCTCTATAATACCTCAAAAATAGCGGACAACCTCTCCTACGACCGGAAGGACAGGCCGGAGCCGGCAGTCATCCCCATCCTTTATATAACAAGGGAAGTAAAAAGGAAATACCTGAAAGACGAGTCGGCTTCCCTGGATATAAAAATAAAAGTGGGTTTCATTGAGAAAAAGCGGACGGGTCGTAATGTGGTAGGGTACCTGGACAATGGAGCCCCGAATACGGTAGTCATCGGGGCCCATTACGACCATCTGGGCTACGGAGAGGACAGCAATTCCCTGTACCGGGGAAGTGAGCGACAGATCCATAACGGGGCGGATGATAACGCCAGCGGGGTAGCCGCGACCATTGAACTGGCCCGTCTATTGAAAGAGTCCCGTTCCAAAAGCAATAATTATCTTTTTATCGCCTTTTCCGGGGAAGAGCTGGGGCTTTTCGGGTCTAAATATTTTGTGGAACACCCGACTATCGACCTGCAGAAGGTGAACTACATGATCAACCTGGACATGATCGGCCGGTTGAGGGACAGTACGCATACGCTGATCATCGGCGGTTATGGGACTTCTCCGGCCTGGGAGGAAGCCCTCAATAATGCCGGCAACAAAAAGTATTTCACCCTGCAATATGACAGTAGCGGAGTGGGCCCCAGCGATCACACTTCTTTTTACCGCAAGGGTATTCCCGTACTCTTTTTCTTTACGGGTATCCACAGCGATTATCATAAACCGACAGATGATGAAGACAAGATCAACTATCCCGGGGAGTTACAGGTCCTGAAATACATTTACGGGATCGTGGAAAAGATGAACAGCAAGGGCAGGATCGCGTTCGCAACCACCCGTGAGACCTTGATGGATGCTCCTCATTTCACCGTGACGCTGGGGATCATGCCGGATTATACTTTCAGCGGAACCGGGGTGCGGGCGGATGGGATCAGTGAAGGAAGGCCTGCGCAAAAAGCCGGGTTAAAGTCCGGGGACGTGATCGTGCAACTGGGAAGTTTCCCGGTGCCTTCGATGGAAAAATACATGGAAGCCTTGTCAAAGTTTAAAAAGGGGGATGTCACGACGGTGAAATACCGTCGGGGAAGTGAGGTTCTGGAAACGCCTGTACAATTTTAATTTGCGGGAGACGGGTTCCGGGAAAAATAACCCGTCTCCCGCAAAGGTCTAATGATGGCCCTTCGGGCAAAACGCCCGTGGCGTTTTTTAATCAATAAATCTTTTTCCGGTTACGGGATGGAGCCATGAAGCTGAAGTTAAATATCGATGATCTGACGGGGGAATTTTTCGAAGATACCCGGTTGCTGGGCGTTGTCGCGCCGGTAAAGGATTATCAGTTCTGCTGGCAATTGAATAACCGGCTGCGATTTGATTTTCGCATCAATAATGATATCGAGATCCAGTTGACCAAAAAGCAACGGAGGTATTTTTTCGGGGTCTATCAATATAGTGAGGCCAATAACTCTCTCCAGCATTTTCTTTACAACAACCAATTTGACGGAGAGTACCTGCTTCCCGAATTCAAGCACCTCGATTTTTTATGGTTGCTCAAAGGGGACCTGGTGACGGACGAGAAGCTAAAGGACCTGATCAATTCCGTCAAAGCTATCCCCGGAGTACAATTGGTGATGGAGTTGGTGCAGGATAAGATCAGGAATAAAGGACATTTGATCTTCTAAACCCAAAAACTATTTTTATGTGGGAAGAAAAGAATAATACGCTCTACCGGAAATTCGGTTTTAAAAATTTCTCTGAAGCTTTTGGCTTTATGACCCGTGTAGCGCTGGAAGCGGAGAAGATGGATCACCATCCTCTATGGACCAACGTCTATAACCAGGTTGAAATATGGCTATCTACCCATGATGCAGGGGATATTGTCACCGATAGGGACAGGAAGCTGGCTAAAAAGATCGACGCATTGGTCCCTTAGCCCTTGAAGAGGGGCAGGGAGAGGGGACAACTTTCGGACTATTTTTTTTGACCTTAGACGATTGGCCAATATATTTTAGTCTGCTTTACCCTGGTTCGAGTCAAAAAAATCGCTTCTTTCACCGATTGCCGTCCTGACGCATCTCATAATAATATCTTGCATGTCGGTACCCGAACTATGCAGGGGGTCAATGGCTTTTACCAATATCGTCCTCATTGTAAAAAGTTCCGCTCTGTTAAATTTTTTTGATCCTTTTACCAATTCCAGTTTCATTAGCTNCTCNTGCTGATTTTGTTTGGGATTAAATATTCCGTTTATATGGCTGCATTGNTGGCAGACGCCATTCTTGTTTATCAGGGCGCACCTGTTTTCAAAAATACCCGTCATAATATTTCTGGCATCATTCAACANGTGTTTTATCACTCCTTCCGTCTTCTCCAGAATGAGGCAAATTTCTTTGATTTGAAAATCGTAAATATCTTTTAAAATCAGCGCTACCTGGTTTTCTATGGGTAAGGTTTTTGAAATGCAGGTGAAACAAAAATCGATATGCTCTTTCATCTCATAGGCTCCTGTATTCGAGGTATCGTGGACTATCCAGAATGCTTTCTTGACGTCCTCCGAACCTATCGCTAAGTCCGCCCCCTGATCCTGGGCATCAGCCGGCCATCTTTTTAATTTCCTTAAATGATCATAAGCAAGGTTGGTTGCTATTTTGAATACCCAGGTTTTGAGGGAAGAATCCTGGTTAAAGGTTGATATTTTGTCAAATGCCCTGATGAAGGTATCATGTGTCAGGTCATCTACATCATTTCGATCGGTAAGTAGACGGTAAAGGTATGATTTCAACTGGTTTTGAAATTCGGCAAACAGTGTTTGAAATGAGTTGATATCACCGGCCAATGCTTTTTTGAGGATCTCTTCTCTTTCCATTTATCCAATTTATTACTGAATTACAAATTAGGGGTTGCACCTTCTTCCGGAAGGCTGCAACCCCTAATATATTATAATATGTTTAATTTTCCGCAATCTACATCGACAATATGGCTGTTGAATGCAACCCCGGTTTCAGAGGCAAGGAAGGCCGCTGTTTCACCCACCTGCTGCAATGTCGGTCCTGTCAATATGTCGAATTTTGTGTACTGTGAGGCCACCTGTTCCGGGGAAACTCCCAGGTGTTTTGCAGTGGAAGTGATCGCCCCTGAGATCTTACTTGTCTCTAGTATGGCGTTAGGGCAAATACAGATCACCTTGATGCCCTGCCCTCCAAACTCAGCAGCCATCACCCTGGTTAGGCCTTCTATAGCTGCAGAGGAGGCTGTGATCGCTGCCATATTGGGAATTTTGCTTCTTGATAAGGCGGGTGTGAGCAGTAGGATAGTCCCCTCGGTTCCAGTTTGTATCATATATTTCGCCGCTGCCTTCGAAGTAAGGAATTGCGAGCCGCAGATCTCCTGAAAGGGGTGCAGGAACAGCTCGAGAGGAACCATCAAAGTTGGTGTGCCGGCACCCGCGTCACTATAGCTCATCCCGATACCATTGAATACCACATCCAATTTCCCGTTGTCCGCGATGACCTTTTGTAAATAGTTGTCTATTTCGGTCTCGTTGAGCGCGTCCACTTTGGCCGCTTCCGCGCGTCCGCCACCCGCTTTGATCTCTTCGGCCAAAGCTTTTACAGCATTCAGGTTGCGGCCGGTGACATACAGCTTCGCCCCATGTTGGGAAAATGACCGGGCAACTGCTCCTGCAATTTCTCCCGATGCGGCGAATACGACGGCTACTTTGTCTTTTAGATTTTTCATTTTGTTTGTGTTTATCTTTTGACGATTTAGCCACGCAAAACGGTCGGATTTTTTAAAAAATAGTGGTCAGTTGGCAAATTTGGCATTTTATAGGCTATGTTTAGGCTCCCACGGGACTAGCCGATCCCGTTAAGGGGGGTATCTATTGATTTTCTCTCGAATTTTCGATACTTTAGTTCTATCCAACCCCGGCTTAATTAATATTACATAAATACAGGGTAAAAAAAGATGAAAGGCCTGAATAAAAAAGCATTCGGTGGACTGCTATTCCTTATTATCGCTCTGGCAACGTCACTGTTCCTTCCCGCGTGGACCCTCGATTACCGGGAAGCTTGGATCTTTCTGGCTGTGTTTTTATTCCCGGTGCTGGCTATCACCCTCTACCTGATAAAAAGAGATCCGAAACTCTTAGAATGGTGCCAGTGTATCTAATTGTAGCAGGAGATTTCCTTGTTGCGCTCGGGCTCCTCATCGTATTTTTCGTGTTCAAAGAAAACTCTTTTGCGTCGGCAACTATCGAAGTCGGGATTGCTCACGGTCATTCCGATTATGGTTGTAATTGTATGGAGACTTCTTGATGAGGAAATATTTCTTGAAAAAAATCTGCCGGGATATTTAAAGCACTTTAGGCGCCGTTTTGGATTAAGCAAGGTTGACATATCTATTACCAGAATTTCCACCATGGTTTTGATCGTTCCTTATTGCTTGTGGGTGCAATACAAAAGCAGTTATCAGTTAAATATTTGAAACAGATTGATTTTAAGTCTAAAATCGTCAGGATTCAAACCTGAAACCTTTTGATTCGTAGTAAAAGGAAATAGACGTAATCATTGCAAGCTATTATTTTTTTTACTGGATGGTAAAAGAATAGATGCCAGAATCGGCACTGTTCCCGGCGCCATCAGTAGTTACTACACGCCAGTAGTAGGTTTTTCCAGATGCCAAAGAAATAGATGTAGTTTTGGCTACTATCGATGGAATTATTTTGGTTGATGCATCTTTGTTGTCTAAAAAAATGGCATAAGAGACGATATCATTATCAATGTCCGTTGCATCCCACTGAAGCACAACATTCACTTGGCCTGCTCCCCCTGAACCTATAACGGCATTTGCCGAGGGAGCAATAATGATAGCAGGAAAAGGGGCATAACTACTGGTGGGGTTGCCGGCTACATAAAATTTCCATACGGCGCTTTGCGCTGTAGTGGTTGTTTTGCTTGATTTGGACACCACATACCAGGAATAAGGTTGGGTTTTGCTAAGGACAATGTCTTTGGTTGTAGCGGATACGGGATACGTAGTTTGTTGAGCGCTGATCAGGTTTTTCACGACAAGATCATAGGTTTCAGCATTAGTAGCAGCCTGCCAGGAAAAAGTGATGGTAGCGTTGTTCGCATCTACAGGTGCACCGCTTAAACAGGCCGTATTGTTCAGTGGTGAAGTTAATGTGGACGCTACCGGCGACGGCACAGTGGTTGGCGGATTCCCATTACTGCCACCACCGCCTTTGCTACAGGCTGTGATAAAAATAAAACAAGCAATGGTTATATAGACCGGTTTTTTCATTTGTTTTGTTTTGAAATAATCTTACGTATTAAAATCGCATGAAAGCAGCCCGGGTTCATTAATTTTAGCCTAGTATGCTTTTATGAGTTTTATGGATGCATTCAATGTCGCGCCTTGTACATGCACCAAATAAAGGCCATTTGTATAATGGGACACGTTCAATTGCACAGATCTATCTGTTCCAACGGTATATGTGCGCGGCCATTCCACTTTTTTCCCATCTAAGCTCAGCACTTCAATCTGAACCTGCGTATCAGTGCCGGGTAAATACAAGTTAGCCATCGTAGCTGCCGGGTTAGGGATCAATTTTATACCGGTTGAATCAGTCGGTATAAAGAATGTCCTGGTAATCGTGCCTTGGCAGGCCAACGGTGTTTGCACAGAAATGGTATTGGGGCCTGCTTGCAAGGGTAATGTAATATTGGACGCACTCGTTTGAAAGCTAGTGCCATTGAAATTAATAGTATATACATTGCTCCCATCCAGGGTAACTGTCAACAATCCGCCCCTGGGTGCTATCACTGAAAATACCGACAAATCTTTTGGCTGCGTTATATTCACCGTAAAATATTGCTGATAGCCCGGCAGATTATCGATGGTAAAACATACCTGATAAACGCCCGCCGGTAAGTTGTCCCGTTCGTAACTTTTGCCGGTAAAATGAGAACTGTCTGCAAAACCAGCTGCTGTTATTTTAATGTTATA
>JGI25616J43925_10000042_pt1 | contig 38137 bp, 48 predicted proteins | sample GraSoi2013_100cm_FD_43925 | JGI IMG/M metagenome (IMG submission 43925) | reverse complement strand
GGACGAACTCCGGCCAAGGCTCTTGAGCTTTTCCGGGTAGAAGCTGCTCGTCGCCTACTGGAAGAAGCCAAACTCGATGTTGATCAGATCGCGCGGCGTTGCGGTTTCGGTGACGAGGAACGGATGCGCGCATCCTTCAAACGGCACTTGGCTATATCACCTCGGGACTATCGTCGGCGTTTTTCAATACTCTCCTCGGCAGACCGTTAGTAGGCAGTTGCCGGTTAACTCCAAGTTTGGCAGAAATTCTGGGATATTTGTCATTGCCGCCATTCCGCAAATCGGAAAGGCTTGAACATGATTCTCACAAATATCAGTCTGGATGGACAGAAACTCGCCCTTCCCGAAGCCCAACTAGTGGCAGTCGAGATACAGCGGCCCGACACCGTAAACTCACCCTTCACCGAGACGAGTGGCAGAAATGGAGCATGGAGGTGATTATGTCTAAATCGAAACCGATCACACTAGGTGCCGCGATATTTTACGGTGGACTCATCGCTGGAATACTCGATGCGGCTGACGGCTTCGTTGCCTATTACTTGGCTGCGGGCTTAAACCCGATCCAAGTTCTGCAATTCATTGCCAGCGGCTTTTATGGAGCGGCCGCTTTTGAAAAGGGAATTCCCGGCGCCTTGGTTGGTCTCCTCGCCCATTTTTTCATCGCCTTCGCGGTTGCCGCCATCTACGTGGGAGCAACCCGGTTTCTGCCCATGCTAAGCAGGGAGGCGGTAATGTGGGGCACGATCTACGGCGCTGCGGTATTCATTGTTATGAACTTTGTCGTACTACCGCACACAGCCGTCGTGAAATCACCCTTGTCTTTGCCGCTCTTGCTGAACGGGGTTCTCGGGCACGCTTTGTTCGTTGGCTTACCGATCGCCTTGGCAGCCCGACGCATTACAAACCAGTCCAGCCTCAGTACTGAGGCGGCGTATTGCTCCTCTCGCTGCTCTTGATAGTCATCGTTAGAGGAAGCGGCGCCATGTCAATCGATCTTTGGCTAACATCTTAGGACTAGAGGAAAGCGTACGGGACTCGAACCCGCGCACCGACTGCCGAATGCGTCAACGTTCCTTTCACGATTTCATTACGACACATTCGAGACTGTCGGCGCTTGCGGCCGCCTCCATCGCCGCCGGCAGGTCGGCCAAGAGAAAGACCTTGGGTGAAATCGCGGTTACTTCCAGCGCGCCGCTGCGTATCATGGCGAGCACGCTGCGATAGGCATCGGCCGGGTGCATGAAATTCCCGATGATCTCCAGACTGTTGATCATTAACTGCATGTACGGGACCGGGAGATCAACGGTCATACTCCCCATGAGAACGAGCCTGCCACCGCGCCGAAGTTCACAAGGCGCTTCGTTCTCGTCCTCGTCGTCGTCCTCGAATCCGGCCCCGCGGAGTGATGGAGTGTTGGCCCGCCCGCATCGCTACGCGAAGCGTTGCGGGCGGGAGTATTGGAGTACTGCGCCAAGTCCGAATTGCACCCGCGTAGCGGGTTGGGGATGCTAAAAGGGCGGCCGACCTCGGTCTTGCCGTTACATTCGTGCTTGTATCCGATTCTATTTTCTATTCCACGTCATTCACGGCGTTATCATCCCGGTTGTGGCGTCAGCACGTTGTGGTTATGGTCCTAGTTACCGTTAATTCCCTCGAATGAAGCTTTCGAACTTTTTTAAATTCCGCGAAGGCGAAGACCCGGAAGCGGTTAAGCCGTTCCTTGACCATCTGGAGGACTTGCGTTGGGTCATAATCAAGATCGCCATCACCCTCGGGGTCGCGATGCTGGTGGCGTTCTGCTTTCGAACCCAGCTAGCCCTGATTTTGCAGCTTCCATTGCAGGCTCTGGATCCTAACCTCCTGAAAAGCCTGGCTGCATTCGGGGTGGCAGACTCGATGACGATCTCGCTCCAGCTGGCTTTTTACGCGGGCATTGTGTTGGCGTTTCCGTTCCTGATCTATTTTGCCGGCAGCTTTGTCCTGCCCGCGCTCACCCCGCAAGAAAAGCGGGCCATGTTGCCGGCTGTACTGGTCGGCTTCGGACTCTTTCTGGGAGGGGTCACCTTTAGCTATTTCTTCGTTCTACCCCCGACCTTGCGCTTCTTCTTTCACGACGCCATGGCCATGCACTGGACACCGACCTGGAACGTCCGTGAATATTTTTCTTTCGTGACCCAGTGTTGCGTCGGGTTCGGCATCGCCTTTGAATTACCCGTCCTGGTTCTGGTGCTAGTGCGACTCGGACTTATATCCACCTCCCTGCTCCGCAGAACCCGAGCCTACGCTTTTGTGCTGATATTCTGTGCCGCGATTTTTCTCGCACCCACTCCGGATATCGTCTCCATGCTGATAATGGGCGCACCCATGTATGTGCTCTACGAGATCTGTATCTTCGTTTCTGGGTTCATCGAGAAAAAACGAAAACGAGATGAACAGACCGCCTTAGTGACCAAGGCGTGACCGCAGCCGAACTCGCCTGAAGCTCGTTCGGATGATCCGGCAGCTGCCGGAACAAATAACAAATAACAAATAACAAATAACAAATAACAAATTGCGCTGCGCCGCCCTCGCCCGTTTGGCAAGCGTGTCCTACTAATTTGTCATTTGTCATCTGTCATTTGTCATCCGGACGAGCTTCAGGCGAGTCGGGCTGGGCGGATTGTTCAAAAAGCTGCCGCCAATAATCTAGGCGTTCCTTGATTTTGCGTTCGAAGCCGATTTCACTGGGTTCGTAGTAACGGCGGCCTTCGGGTAAGTAGGCTTGGGGAACGTATCCTTCCTCGTAGTCGTGTGCGTATTTGTAACCTTTACCACCGCCCAAGAGCTTAGAACCTGATCCGCGCAGATATTTCGGGACTGCTAACACGCGCCCCTCTTTGATGTCTTCAGTCGCACGCTCCAAACCCATATAGGCGCGGTTGCTTTTCGGTGCAGTAGCCACATAAACCGCTGCGTGCGCCAGCGGTATTCTTCCTTCTGGCATCCCGACGAATTCTACCGCTTGCTGGGCGGCCACCGCTACCACCAGAGCTTGCGAGTCCGCCATGCCGACATCCTCACTGGCTGCAATCACGATCCGACGAGCAATAAATCGCGGATCTTCACCGCCATACAACATTTTCGCTAACCAATACAGGGCTGCGTCCGGGTCGGACCCTCGCATGCTTTTGATGAAAGCACTGATGGTGTCGTAATGTTCGTTTTCGTCGGCATCATAAAGAATCGATTTCTTTTGGATACATTCCGCGGCGATCGCCCGCGTAATCCGCACGGAGCCTTCGTCGGCTCTCGGCGCCGTTAAAGCGGCGATTTCCAGCGCATTCAGCGCTCGGCGTCCGTCCCCTTCGCTAGTTGCCGCCAAAAAAGCGAGCGCCTCCGCATCTATATCCAGTTTCATTTTTCCCAGGCCGCGCTCAGGGTCGTGCACCGCCCGAAGCATCAATTCGTTAAGCGCTTCCGGCGACAGCGCTTCTAATTGAAAAATCTGGGATCGCGATACCAGCGGACTATTGACGTAAAAAAATGGGTTATGCGTCGTAGCGCCGATCAATCGGACTACACCGCTCTCAACGTCAGGCAATAGAACGTCTTGTTGCGCTTTGTTAAACCGATGGATCTCGTCAACGAACAGAATGGTACGAGTCCCCCTGCTCTTTAATCGAAGGCTAGCCGCTCCGACCGTTCTTCGAATATCAGCGACACTACTTTCCACTCCACTCAAGCGCTCGAAATGGCTGCTGGTGGTCTTGGCGATGACTTGAGCGAGGCTGGTTTTGCCGACGCCGGGCGGTCCGTAGAGGATAATGGAACTGAGCCGATCAGATTCAATCGCTCGCCGTAGCAGTTTTCCTGGACCGAGGATGTGCTCTTGCCCGACAAATTCGTCCAGCGACTTTGGCCGCATCCGCGCCGCCAACGGAGCGTTAGCTTGGACAGGATCGGCGCCGGCGGCTTCAGCGAAAAGATCGTCCATAGGAAAGATTCTTTGATTTATGGGCGAAAGTCCAGACTTCGCCCCGTTGTCTGAAAGTCCGGGAGGCTACGTCTGGCAAGCCAGACTCGGCCGGAGCCCCTTGTGTGACTACTCAAATAAGGGGCGAAGTCTGCTCTATCCGCTGCGTCAACCAATTTGCTTCGCTCGGTCGCCAACGTCAGGCTTTACTGGTGCCTCTCCCCACAAAATTTATTTCTTTGCGATCCGAAGGCACTCCACGGTTAAGTTACTGCCGGCAAATGCTAGGAGAAAAATGAAATCTATTTTGGTGCCAGTCGATTTTTCAGATGTGACTGTGAAGGTGGTAAAAGCAGCCGTCTATCTCGCGAAAGCTTTTCAGAGCCATATTACGCTGATGCATGTTGATTGGACAGAACCGGCCCCAGAGATTATCGACTTTGGCGCCGGCCCAAATCTGGTCCCGCCTCCAGTCGTGGACGAACTGGACATGATCGAGGTGAAGAAGAAGAAACTTGCAGAATTGGAAAAGCTGGTCACATCGGTTGGTCTAACCGCAACCACAATCGAGCTACAGGGCCCGCCCGTTGACGAGATATTGGCACAAGCAGAAAACGAGCGGGTTGATCTCATCGTTATCGGATCTCACCATCACGGGGCGCTCTACCATCTGTTTGAAGGCGGCGTAACCGAGGGGATCCTTAGACGCGCGCGTTGTCCGGTCTTAATCGTTCCACAGACTGAGGCAGCCAATAGCGGTGAATTCTAAACCTAGATCTCAAGATATAGAAATCCACAGAGTAATCTGCGGATTTTAAACGTGAACTTCGCTTTCTTACCCGGTTTAGCAGTACTAAACCCTTTAGGGCGAGACCCCGACCAACCGTTTAGAACCGGTTTCCCCGAGCCGAGTTTCGACGGCCACCCTCCGTTGAACTATCATGCTTACGCAGCCTGCACCGACGGCGGATTCTATCGAACCACGACACTTGCTGGCCAGCATCGCAATGTGTTGCTCCTGCTGCGAGGAAACCTGAAAGCAGCCAGGGCAGCGTTTGCCAGCTTGAAAGCGCACGGATGTGTGGTTGCGATCTCATTTAAAGAATCCGGCACTCATCAAATCGCATCTCAACTCGCTGATGCCAGGGTATTTGATACTTTCTGCGAAATCGCCGCAGACGCAGATCTCTGCCTTTCCAGTACACCGGACCTGGTCCCTCTCTATCGATCGGTATCGCGAAAGGTATGTTATTTGCCAACTCCTTATCCGATCGACGAACCAAACTGGAATCTGTCGTTACCGCTGGAAAAGCGGGCCGGGATCTTTATTGGGACGCGCGAATTCGATGTCCCGTCGAGAAACCATCTGCTAGCTCTGGCCGGTGTTAGGAAGATCTCACATCCAGTCACTGTGATCGACAAGGGTTCCGCTGGATCAAAAAGATTGTTAGCGGCGCTGCGGTTCCCTGCTGAACAACTGAAGGTCCTGTCGCCGATGCCTTACTTTGAGTACGCTCAGGTATTGGGCCGGCATCGTCTGGTACTGCAGCTCGATCAGAGCCGAGTTCCAGGACAAGTCGCAGGCGATGCTCTGCTGTGCGGTATCCCCACAATCGGCGGGAACGGCGCCCTCGAACGGGAAATCGTTCCTGAGTTGGTAAGCGATGGCCAAAGTTTCGACACACTGTTGGAGCGAATGCGCCGGATGCTCACCAATGATTCCGAATACAAACAAGTAATCGAATCGATGTTAAATCGCGCGAGAGAACGAGTGAGCTTCAGCAGTGTGAGGGCGGAGCTTAGCAAAGTCCTGCCGGGAGTAGTGGAGAGCGGTGAAAGGTGAAAGGTGAGAAGTGAAAGGTAAGCACCGCTCCAGCTCATTATGTCTTGCCCGGTCGGATCCGTCGCATTCCGGGCGGCGCACGCGCCTTTCACCTGTCACCTTTCACTTTTCACTTTTTGGTGCGAGTGATCGAGAGATGCGGTTAAATTGAGAGCGATGGCACACGAGCCACATTCTCCGCTCACCGAGTTGAGCCTGGAAGCAATCATCGCGTTGCTCCATTCTCGCGGATTACGGGTAACGAAAGGTCGCCAAAAAATCTTGGAGACGCTGCTGCAGGCGACCGAACCGTTATCGCTCGATGAGATTCAACATCGCTCGGTGGTAGATGGTGTGACCCCGGATTATGCGACCGTCTTCCGCGTCATGGCCATGTTGGAGGAGTTACACGTTGCGCAACGGGTCCATCTGAACCGGTCGTGTAGCTATTTCGAGCTGTTGGACCCGCAGCAACATTATGACCACCTGATTTGTACCCAATGCGGCCGGGTTACTTTGATGGTCGATTCTTGTCCCGTGGAGAAAGTCGAACAAGCCATCGGGAAACGTTACGGATTTACTGACGTCCGGCATTCGCTGGAGTTTTTCGGGAAGTGTCCCGAATGCAGGTAGAGGCGGCGTCTCTGGTGAATAGCAGATAGAAAATAGCAAATAGCAAAGAAAGGCACCTGCCTTGGCGGTCGTAGACCAACATTTGCTATTTTCTATTTGCTATCTGCTACGGGCTTTGTAGGATTTGCTCCTGCATGCGCTTTTTCGCTCAGCTTCTTAGCCTTGAGCTCCTCCTGCTCGGGAGTGGCGCCCCGAACTATTCTCTTCTCCACACTCTCTAAGTTTGTTAGTTTGCTGACGTTCGTCGGTGGTGGCGACAGCGTTGATGTTCAGGTACTCCCACCAAACCCTCAACCGAACTGAAAACCTTTATGTCCGATAAGATTTTTGTCTTCGATACTACCTTACGAGACGGAGAACAATGCCCGGGTGCATCCATGAATCTCCGCGAAAAGATGGAGGTCGCCCGCCAGTTACAACGGCTCAACGTCGATATTATCGAGGCCGGCTTTCCTGTGATCAGCGACGGAGATTTTGCCTCTGTCGAGCAGATTGCTACCGAGGTCCGGGGCCCCATTATTGCCGGCCTCGCCAGATGCACTGCCGCTGACATCGACGCCGCCGGAGCCGCTGTGAAACCGGCTGGCGACCGAGCGCGGATTCATGTCTTTCTCGCTACCTCAAAAATCCACCGTGATCATAAGCTCAAAAAGGTGGATGAAGAGGTGATTCGTCTAGCAGTCGAAGGTGTTAAACGAGCCAAGACGTTCGTCAAAGATGTGGAGTTTTCGCCGGAAGACGCTTCGCGAACCGAGCCGGAGTTTCTGGCTAGAGTAATTCAGGCTGCGATCGAGGCGGGCGCGACCACAGTGAATATTCCGGACACCGTTGGTTACGCAGTCCCGGAACAATTCGGTGCGCTAATCCAATACTTGAAAGACAATGTCAGAAACATCGATGACGCGATCATTAGTGTGCATTGTCATGACGATCTCGGTTTAGCGGTCGCCAATTCGCTAGCTGCGATCCGCGCAGGTGCCCGCCAGGTAGAAGGGACGATCAACGGAATCGGCGAGCGCGCCGGAAACGTTGCGCTTGAGGAAGTCGTGATGGCGATGAAGACCAGAAAAGACTTTTTCTCAAACTATCACACCGATCTTAACTACCAGGAGATCGTGAAAACTTCTCGCTTAGTCAGTCGGATGTGTGGTTTGGCGGTCGCCCGCAGTAAGGCGATTGTCGGAGAGAACGCCTTTGCTCACGGGGCGGGAATTCATCAAGATGGCATCTTAAAGCATCGTGAAACTTATGAGATCATGAATCCAGAAGACGTCGGTTGGGGCGAAACCGAACTGCCTTTGACCAAACACAGCGGTCGGCACGCGATGATCAAACGACTCGAGCATCTGGGCTACCGGTTAAGCGACGATGAAGTTAACCGTCTGTTTGTTCGATTCAAAGAAATCGGCGACAAGAAGAAGTTTGTTTATGACGAAGACTTAGCCGCGCTCATCGATGATTCATTCGGGGCTAGCGGTGAGACTTGGCAGCTCGATTATCTTCATGTGACTTCCGGCACCACTACCGTCCCTACGGCCACCGTTCGTCTGCGCCGAGGTGCTGAATCTTTACAGGACTCAGCACCAGGTAACGGAGCCGTCGATGCCACCATGAAAGCGATCGATCGAATTCTTCATCAGAGCGGCCACCTGGTAGAATATCAGGTGCAAGCGACCTCCGGTGGAAAAGACGCGTTGGGTGAGGTTACCGTAAAATGCGACTTCGGCGGCGACCGCCTGGTGACCGGTAAAGGCGCCAGCACCGATGTCATTGGAGCCAGCGCCCGCGCCTATCTAAATGCTGTAAACCGCTTCCGCCAGCAGTCCAAAGAACCAAAAAACGTTTCTCAGTCCGAGAACTTGGAACCAGCGGGAGTCTAAGGGTTGGCGGTTCACAGTTCACCGTTCTCGGTTCGCAGTTTATCGGGAACGGTGAAGAGGGTGGTTAGCGTTCTACCGCCGTAACGCACGCTGGGAAAAACTGTGCATAGGACCTATAGGACTCATGTGACTTATGTCAGTCGCCAGGACAAAACTGCGAACCTGTGAACGGCCAACCGCGAACTGCGAACCCGTTCACCACCAGCCGGTCTCAGCGTAGATCGCCTTTACGCCGGCAAACTCGGCCACTCTGCCCCTCGGGGGCGTATCGATGATCAGTACACCATCGCGGCTGACTAGACGTTGGGCTCGTTGGTCAAAGATTAGCAAAAACTTCACCGGATACGCCGTCTGGTTCGTGAAGTCCTGAATGTAGTATTGCATGGCGCGAGCTCGTCCTGAGCTCACCTCTCGTAACAACGGCCAGATCTCGCCGGCGACCAGTTCATTAGCTTGTACGGCTACGTAGGGATTCTGAGCGAGCAGCGCTCTTTGTTTCGGATCCGCGCGCCGGATAAAGTTTTGCAGCCGCTTTTTGGCCAAACTCACTTCTTGAGGGTAAGGCTTAGCTTCCCCCACAGCGTAATCGTTTGCGCCATATTGCTTCGGCGCAGGTGGTAGCAGTTCCGTGCAAGAACTCAGAAACAGCGCAATCAACAACGCAACTTGAGGGATGTTTTTCACGGAGGGTATGCCAATCTTTAGCCTGCATCGCTCAGGAATGCGACCAATCTCCTCCTTCGTGGGCGGCTGAAAGGTCGNTGGGGATGAGCTCCCGCTCATTCGGACGAGGAGCCAGGAGCCAGGAGCCAGAAGCTAGGAGGCGGGTGGCATCAAGGTCGTAATCGTCCTCGTCGTCCCGACTTCACTTACGAATAGAAGTGGCAGCCGATCGAGCAAAAGCTTCGTCGGGCAGGACTTCGGCGAGCTCAGTCGAGCCGCTGTCCTCGTTCTAGATGAAAGGAGTGATGTGAAGTCGAAAATGTGGACGGGTACTGACGGTTTGTTGTCCCGGAGGGACTGAATGATCGTAGCCAGGCAATTCATTGCCTGGAATAGGTGAAAATTTGATCCGTCCCGTAGGGAACGGTGTGATTGGGTCGACAGGGATCTTTGTCGACCTTGGGCGGTGAATATGTCGTGTAACCCGACTCGCGCCGTCCCTACGGGACGGGTCGCGTTTTTGGAAGCATCCCAGGCAATNATTGCCTGGCTACGATCATTTAGTCCCTACTACGGGACAAAGTCCGGCAAGTCCTTTCGGGACAAAGACCCTCAACGCCTGTCCACGAATTCGGTGCCAGATCAGCGCTACAATCGAGGACGATTACGACCGGGATGCCACGCCTCTCCTAGCTCCTAGATTCTAACTCCTGGCTCCTTGCCCTCACTTCGTTCGATGAACAACCTCAAGGCGATTGCCGTCGGGATCCTCGAAGAATATGGCGTAGTAATCCTCGCTGTATTCCGGGGTTAAGTCCGGACCCTCGATGTTGAGGCCGCCGGATGTCCGCACAACTTCGGCGAGCCGATTTACCTCTTCACGCGAATCTACCCAAAATGCGACACAAGTTGCGTTCGGTTGATGCGCTGGATTTTCTGTAAAGCCAAAGAAAGCTTTGCTCGGAAAGGATTCTTCGGTCGATGCGCCCCGCCATTCACCTCCCTCTTCCCCCCACCAAACGGTAAAGCCGAGTTCGGGGAGGAGGGCTCGATAAAAATCGGTGACTTTGGCGAAGCTGCTCACACGCAGATCGATATGGCTGAAAGGATTTTTGGCCATTTGATTTTTCGGAAGTTGGGGCTTTTTCTGACCAGTTATTTGGTTTTTTCTCGGTCAATGTTAAACCGGCGATCTCGGTTTAGCTGACCGCCAAAAGGAGCATTAGTATCAGCGCAAACGAGGCCATTCCACAGACGCCAAACGCGAGGGTCTCAAGCGCATATCCGAGTTGAGGGATCTTCATGAGTTGAGCGTTTTCCCGAGGAAACAGAGCGATTTTCCGAGCTAAACCCGCCATTCGGGCGCGGTGAACATGGGCGGGTTGTCCGCTGAAGGGAGACAGCACTTCAGCGACACTGGGATCGATTCCATTAGTAAACTGGAGTGTTTTCATATTATTACCATCTAAATGTCATGTTGATAGTGATATTTATTCTATTGTTTATCACCATGCAAGTGTTATTTTGACGGTAATATGGAAAAAGATGAGCCTACGTTTGGCTGGATCGGCGGTACCCTTTGCCTCGATTTCACCAACACAGTCTCAAATCATCGAGGGCTGAAGCCGCGGGAAAAACTTAATACCTTCGAGGACCTGGTGAACTGGTGTCACCGGGCTGGTATTCTGGACGATACTGCTGGCCAGGAGATGCTGCGCCAAGGCTCGATGGTTCCAGCTCAGGGCGAACGCCTCCTTCATCTAGCGGTGGATTTCCGGGAAGCCCTCTTCAGAACCTTCTGCGACATCAATCAAGGCAGACAACCGTCAAAGTGTGATTTAGAGGTAATAAATGCGTTGTTAGCGCGTACCCCGATTACTTTGCAAATCGGTGCTGAAGGGCAACGCTTGGTCTGTGTCCGCACCGGTTGCATGCTGGACGAGGCACGCTTGCTGGGACCGGTTGCTTGGTCGGCAGCCGAGCTACTGGGGTCAAAGGAGTCCGTGAGCAAGATCAGGGAGTGCGCAGGAGATGATTGTGGCTGGTTGTTTCTCGATCTGACGAAGAACCACAGCCGCCGCTGGTGCGATATGGATGATTGCGGCAGCAAAGCCAAGGCGAAACGTTATTATCGGAAGAAGACGGGGAAGGAAGAGGAGCGAGGAGCTAAGGAGCTAGTAGGAATGTAGCAGCGAGTCCTGGATTCTGGCTCCTGACTCCTTTTACTACAGTGGCTCACACACCAACCGCAACCCTCGACCACTCAGGATCTTCACCCGCACTTTCAGCTTTCCGATCCCGGGAAGATGCAATTCTCCGGCAATCTGAGCTCGTTTGGCGATCTCTGGAGAGTAGCGGCAAAACGCTCCAGCTCCTTTTGATCTTCCTCCCATTTTTTGATTTCAGTCTCCCGGTTCTGCCCCGCAAAAGGACCATCCTTTCTTAGGCGCCGGATGTGGTCCGGCGTCCCCGGCTTGCCAAGGGTTGGAGGCAGCCTGCCGAAGTCAATCTCTCGGGGAAACTGGATGTAAAAGACCGCACCCGGTTCAATCCCAGGTACACCAATATAAGTTTTTCCTTTGTTACCGGGGGTAGCGATCGCCGATAACGTATTACCGGGCGCGCCCTTGCCGTTGAGGGAGGGACCGAAGACTTTTTCTGCTAACGCAAGCGTCACAGGATGTCGATACCGGGTTTCCATATTGAAACGGCTACGTTGGCTAACACCCGCCCGCGCTCGAGAATGTCAGAAAATCCCCATTTCTCGTGATTCCGGAAATATTCATTCAGTGCGCAGACCGAAATGGGATGCCGTCGTCTGACTCCGAATTTTGGCAGGGTTCCATCCGGGTTCAGATAGACCTGTTTCTTTTCGGAGAAAGGCCGACTTCCCCCCTCTTCACCGAAGTAGCAGCACAACCTCCTGGCCACAAGACCACTTGAGCAGCTCTGCTGCGGAACCATTCGTGACCGATATCTCCAAGAAGTTGAGGCTGCCCCAAATCACAAAAGGCTCTGCGGAGACCACCGGTTCTTCTGAGTAAAAGCGCTTCAGTACGCGAACAACAGTCTCTCCAGCCTGAAGAGCGAATGACGAGGAAAGCAATTCTGAATTGAGGTGGCGTCGTTCAATTCCGGTGACGGCATTGCCAAATCGATCAATGTGAATGATTCGTGAGTGAATCTCTGAGCCGGTTATTTCTATGAGTGCAGGGAGCCGTGTGGTCCGGTTGACTGGAATAGCCAAGTCCTCGACCTTGATTCCGGCTGAGAGTGCCGCTGCAACGGGAGCAAAAATGTCTCGGCCGTGAAACGTGTCGCTAATCACCGTCGCGACATACGAGGAAGGTTGAATCTCGAACGCTTCAGCCGATTCGGGAGCGACCAATGAGAATAGTCCATTATCCGGCCCGACAAAATAGTACCGGCTGGTTCGGAGCACGATGCCGCGTCTGGCCGAGCCGACACCGGGGTCAACGACTGCCAGGTGAATCGTCCCCGGCGGAAATTGGTCATAAGCACCTGACAGCACGTACGCAGCGGACAGCACGTTTCGTGACTCGATGTCATGCGTGATGTCGATAATCTGAGCACCGGGCGCTCGCGACAGAATCACGCCTTTCATTGCGGCCACGTAGTAATCGCCAGTGCCGAAGTCGGTGAGCAGGGTAATCAAGAGTTCCTGGTTTTGTCATCGAAGGTAGCCCAAGGTTTCGAAGGACGAGAATAGTTCTGATTTCGTCGGCTCCGGCATCATCGCCAACTACCGTCCAACGGACGCGGGCCCGAACCCGGATGGCCTGCATCATATTCAACCTGCAGATGGTTCACGAATCGGCCGAGCTCAAGATTGCTAGCGATAAGTTTCGGAGCCTGATCGACTTAGCAATCGCTTACGACGGAACCTACTATCTGACGTATCATCGTTATGCGACCGATCAGCAACTGCGAACCTGCTATCCCGAGTTCGACGCGTGGCTCAAAGAGAAGCAACAATTTGGTCCCGGAAACAAATTCTGGAGTGATTGGTTGGGGCACGCAAATACGACGGCTTGCGGCTAGGCATTGACACTTGAACCGGCTTCGACCTTAATCGAACCCACTTTGCTTTACTGGATAGCACGCGTTCTCGGCTTAGGGTACCTAGCCTTTGAGCTTTTCCTTTTGATTACCCGTCGTGGAAAAGAAAAGGGTAGACCGGCTGACCGTGGAACCTTGTATGCTGCTTGGATTCTGATCGCCGGCAGTTGCTTCGCTGGCTTTGTTTTAGCCCCGCTGATAACGGCCCTCAGGTGGCCGGGGAGCTTATTCATCATCTGCTTAGGTAGCTTCTTCCTGGTTACTGGGCTAGCGCTGCGTATTTGGGCGATCCGGCATCTAGGAAAGTTCTTCACCGTTGATGTCGGTATTCAACTGGGACACACGGTCATTCAGGATGGTCCCTACCGGTTCGTGCGCCACCCTTCCTACTCCGGTTCATTAATAGCGCTCGTCGGGGTCGGTTGCCTCACCTTCAGCTGGCTTGGACTTTTTTTGATCGTGACCTGCACGATGCTGGCGTACGCACTGCGGATCCCGGTTGAAGAAAAGGCGTTGCTCGCGCAGTTTGGAGCTCAGTACGCGGAGTACACCGCCCGGACGAAGCGATTGATTCCAGGGATTTACTAGGTTATCCCAACCTGTAAACGATGCGCGCCTTACCCAGGTCGTACGGCGACATTTCTAATTTCACCCGATCGCCGACGGTAAGCCGGATGAACCTCTTCCTCATCTTGCCCGAGATATGGGCCAGAACGAGATGCCGGTTGGAGAGTTCAACGCGGAACATCGTTCCTGGCAGAACCGTAACAATTTTTCCTTCAGTGACAATAGAGTCCTCGGTCGGCATAGATCGGCTTTATAGGGCCAAAGTATTTGGTTGAATTTAAAAAAACTAATTTCCCACTGACACAACAGGCGAGGTTTTACCTCGCCTGCCAAAACTGAGCGGCTACTTTGCCGCTACTCAGGCCTTTCCATCGGGAAGGCTCTTACTTCTGTTGCTACGAGAAGTTCCCGAGGCGGGAACTTCTCTTGTCTCTTTCGCGGTTTCGCTTACCGGCTCGCGGTCTCGTTTAACGGCGGCGTTCGCTGAACGGACGCTTGTTACCGCCTCCAAAGGACTTTGGGCGTCCCCCTTCTTCTTTGGGGCGCGCTTCGTTCACAGTCAAAGGACGGTTATCGAGCGAGTGCCCTTCCAATGCGCTAATCGCTGCTTGACCCTCGGCTTCATTGCCCATGGTCACAAAACCGAACCCGCGTGAGCGTCCACTAACACGGTCAGTCGCCACAAACACATCAGTTACGGTGCCATATTGCGCGAACAGGTCGCGCAGATCGTCCTCAACAGTCGCGAAGGACAGATTTCCAACAAATAATTTCATATCTACAATTACGATGTATCCAAGTCACACAGCCGTTCCCGAAACACCGGGTTTCAAATCACCACTGAGTAAACCCCACCTGACGATCCACCGGGCAATAAACTAGACCTATCGGAGCAGCTAAAGTCGGGTGGATTCAGAAAAACGCAAGGCAATCTTGAGCCCAGATGAAAGAACCCTGGCTCGTCATAAGCCAGGGTTTTTTTTGCAATCCGGAATGCGACCACCTGATGCCGGCCCGATGCAGACATCAGGCCGGATCAACGCGGAGGCTCAACGTTTGCCGGTCACGCCGGTAATGGTGACGAAGAACCTGGAGAAGTCTACATTGAGATCGAGGCCAAGGAGGTCGGAGATCGTCAACACCAGGACTTTGTTCTTAAGAACCAGGGGCGTTGAAATCGGGATTTGAACGGTACCACCAAATATGCCTATCCCGATTAACTGAGAGGTCGAACCCAGTACTTGAGGAGAGCCGTCGTCTAACTCCGTCGCTGTTAGCGTGAAAGTGGTTAGCAGGCTGAGTCCCAGGGTGACTGGGAAGTTGAGTGCGACTGTGCCACCTGCTTGGATCGTGCCACTGACAGCCGGGAAAGAAGAAAAACTCGTACCGCTCAAGATGCTAAGCTGTAAGCTACCCACTCCTAGCGGGGGTTCGAGGTCCATCGGAGAGTTCCCGTTGATCAAAGGTTCGTCCCCTTGATGCATAAACCAAACCACGGTGTGCGATGGCTCTGGACGTGGTATTCCCCTACGCACGTGTGTAATAAGAGTACTGCCGTGGCTACCACCAAGGAGGTAGTCGGTTCCGGTAAGCCCCTCGACCGCGGTAAGGCCCGCCTGCGGATGTAGCAAGGATTCCGGCTCGACCGTCCAAACAAAAGTGGTCGTATTGAATCCCTCGATCGACTTCAGAGCTCCCGATGAGTTCTTGCCACCAAAGGCGTGTGTGAAACTGTCCGCGGCCAAAGCAAGCCCAAAATCCGAGCGTGCCGTGTTCATCGGAACAAAGGTCGCCCAGCCGGTGGTTCCACCCACGGCATAGATTTCAACAGAATTCAGGAAGACGCCTCCCACACCGATACCACCGGCTGCATAAATGATTTCGTTCGGTCCTAGCGTCGCAGCTAAATGTGATCGAGGGGTGTTCAGTGGCAAAACCGCCGACCAAGTATTATTTGATGGGCCGTAAGCTTCTACGGTCGGCAGCGGTCCTATATCATTGGTTCCGCCAATCGCGTAAATCTTCCCATCTTCTCCAGCCACCACAGCGAGATAACCACGCGCAGTTGGCATGGGCGCGGCTTCACTCCAGCTGTCAGTGGCGAAATCGTACACTTCGACGGTATTCGCCGGTCCCCCTCCGCTAACTCCTACCTGTTCTCTGAGCCGCGCCCTATAGGCCCTTTTCTTGATTAGCGCCGATCGCCCGGGCGTGACGATGTGCTTCGCGCTATGGCGGCCCAGTTCGAGGCTGCTCATCCTCGGGCCGACCGGCGCCCGGCGTTGTAAATTTGTACGCCGCAACTTTTAAACTATCAGTAAACCCGTGCAGGCACACGCAGGGAGCTTATTACGCATCTTTCAGCAAGCTCCGTGCCCAGCTCTACGTCCAATCATCAAACGTTTTTTGGTGATAGAGTTTCCATGGTTCTATTCGGACGTCCACCTGCCGGAAACCGATGCGGTGGCGGCGTTTTCTTTTCGCGGTGCATGCCGGATCAATCAGACCGATTGGGCGCCGCCAGCTGCTTTTACCGGGCCACGCGATACTTTACGAGCCCACAAGCATCGCGAAGGTCACGCAGTTTTATTGGCCATGTTTACATCCGTCGGAGCCTACACTTTTGTGCGATCACCACTGCATGAGCTCGCCGGTCTCACCGTGAGCCTGGAAGAACTCCTGGGTTCCCCGGAAGAACTTCGCCAGCTGACTGAGCAACTGAATGCCGCCATAGATAATCGCCAACGCATTTCGCTGGTGGAAAATTTCCTGCTCGCGCGTCTGAGCATTTCGGGGACCGATCCGCTGATAAGCGCTGCCGTGGCCTGGTTGGAACTAGCGACTCCCGACCAAAAAATGGACGACTTAACAAAGTATATCGGGTTAAGCCAAAGCGCATTGGAGCGACGTTTTCGCAGGGTCGTTGGGGTATCACCAAAGAAGTACGCTTCCCTGATGCGGCTCCGGCGCGCGGTGCGACTCCAGGCAACCGGCGTTGATCTCACCACCGTGGCGCATAGCGCCGGTTACTTCGATCAATCCCATTTCATCAAGGACTTTAGGCGTGCGACCGGCAGCGCCCCGTCGTTTTTCTTCGGTCACAACTCAGTGGAGTAAACGCCGAATTTTTACAATTATTGCCGGCATCTCGATCGTAAAGTTTGAGCATGAACGCATGTGAGTGCTCTCACGCACCGGCAAAACGCTGGATTCTCCTAACGGCCACGCTAGTCGCGTGCCTTTGTGCGGTCAGCGTATTGGCTCAATCCACCACCCATCTTGCTTCTCCTACTACTATGAAAACATTCGTCATCATTTTCCGCCAAGGTCCTCAGCAACTCACCGAGGCAGACAAACAGCGCCGGGCCCAAGAAACAACCGCTTGGGCCAAGGCTCAGAATGCCGCCGGTCACAAGCTCGATCCACGCATCCTCGCTCCGGAAAGCGAGCATCGCGGATCACCGGATTCTGCCTCCGAGGCCTGGCCAGTCACAGCACTCTTGTTTCTTGAGGCCCGTGATTTAAGCGACGCTACCCAAGTCGCCGAAGCCCACCCAGCCCTTCGCTTCGGTTCGGAAGTGGAAGTTCGCCCGTGGGGTCCCCCAGTGCCGGTTGGGACGGCCACGGCGACAACATCTTCGCGGTAACGTTGATGTAATCGGGCACGCCGTTGGTGCGAAAAACTCGGCGGGCCGAGGGCTTGGGGATCGTCTATAATTGAGTCGCGCTGGTTTTCAGCCGTTAAATTGTCGGCCATATCCGATGCAACACTGATGACTTATGACGAGAAAACCGCAGTGGACTATGCACAACTGCGAACCGTCCACCGCCCACTACTAACGACCCTGATTGCCAGTGCTGGCATCAACGCGGGTTCGAGGGTCCTCGAGCTGGGCTGTGGGACCGGCAACTACATCTCCGCTCTCCAATCGCAGACTGGCTGTGTGGCCTGGGGTCTTGACCCGTCACGAGACATGCTGAGTAAAGCGCGATCGCCAGGAGGAGACGTTACCTGGATTTGCGCCCCGGCAGAGAACACACACCTCACTGACATTCAACTCGACTTCGTTTTCAGCGTCGATGCGATCCATCACTTTCATGACCGAGTGCGCGCTTTTAGCGAGATCAATCGCCTCCTGTCTGAAAGAGGAACAATCTGCATCGCCACTGACTCGGAAGAGATTATTCGAAACCGAACACCACTCTCGGTTTATTGGCCGGAGACCATCGAGATAGAGCTCGCTCGCTATCCGCGGATGAATACTCTCGAAACCGAATTGCGAGATACTGGTTTCGTTGACCTCCGCCATGAGGAAGTTCGTGCGGTCTATCAGCTCAGCGACCTCACGCCTTATCGAGCTAAAGTGTTTTCCTGTTTGCGATTGTTGTCTGAGGAAACATTTCAGCGTGGCTTAGAATGTCTGAAGAAGGATGTAAGGAACAGACCGATTTCATCTGTCAGTCGGTACCATTTGTTGTGGGCGAAGCGCTTTGGCAGCCTATAAACGTTCCGGTTGCTTGGTTCGTCACTATGATCTTCCCACAGTAGTTACGGAGCCGCTCTTTCACGGCTTCGGCATCTAACATTAGGCTGATGTAGGAGTTCATTTCGTGGCCTTCGCTCGTTGCCGCTAGAGGAAAGGCCTGTACGTTTGTCTTCATGGTCTACCGATGACACAGGCCAACGCGCAGGTATCATTTTTTGATATGATTAGACATCAGATATTCTGCTGCTTGGCTTAAGCGGGATATAGGGCGAACTACTACGAGGGTCGTATTACTTTGCGATGCCGAGCGGATAGGAATCGCCATTAAATCACTCAGCGATTTCACCAATTGTTTTATTAACTTTGGTTAACGGCGGAATTACCCCGAAACTGGTATCCACCGGTCTTCAGATGCTCAACCGTCACTTCGCCGCGTTCGCCGGAAATTCCTAAGTTGGCTAGTAGCAAGCTTTACGAATGGAACATTATATCTCGATATAAGCCGCGCTGATAGCTTATCCAGTCAATTGATTATTCAGACCTCATCAGATCGCCATTTTTGGCATCATGAAGGATATGTTTTTATCACGTCGTCGCTGCCTGCAAATGTCCGCTTTAGTAGGCGGCTCGATGCTACTGGGAGGCCGAGTATTAGCGGCGGAAGGACCAATCGCCGCGCCGGAGGCCGGAGAACTCCGCTCACTGATGGAAAAGCTGGCCAAGGCACCACGCCCCCGCGATTTCAAGACCGTGCCGATGGTCCTCGACAAGCCGGATCTATGGGATGCCGAGGCCCTGGATGCCGTAATCGCCTATCGCGGCAGCAGAAAGCAGGTCTGGGACAACACCGACATCGGCGGCCCATGGCTGAACCTGATGCGCAATTCACTCAACGCGCAGGTCTTCTCATTCCGGCATGCGGATTTTCTGGAGGTTTCCGCCACGCATGGTTCGGCGCAGTTGGCGCTCTACGATCAGGAGATGTGGGACAAGTATCAGCTCGCCGCGATGGCCGGCCACGACTTCAAGGCCAACACTCTGATCGACCCAAAGGACGTACCTACCAACACCGCGGCGCATGAAGATCCCAAGAGCGTGTTCGGCCCTGCCGGCAACACCGTCCCAGCTTTACAGCAACGCGGCGTGGTGTTCATGGCGTGTCACAATGCGATCTGGGAACAGACGGCGAAGCTACTGGAGAAAGGTATCAACCCGGACAGGCTGTCGCATGAGGCACTCGCTGCCGAGCTAACTAATCACCTGATCGAGGGCGTCGTACTAACACCCGGCATCGTCGGCACCATTCCAGAGCTGCAAAAGGCCGGCTTCCATTACGCGACATAAAGGAACCATGAGGATGACTGCATTCCACCCTGTACTCTGCCTCGCGGCAGGACTCACTCTAACTGCGCCTACGCTGCTCACATCGGCTTTCGCACAGGATCCGACACCGGACACGCTTTGGCACGGTAAAGCTGAGGTGCCAAGCTACGCCGAAAAGGTTTTCCCTCCCTGGCAACACGGGGAGAACAATGATGCAACGAAACGCGGTTTCGAATTTAACGTGCCGGAGGTGGACGATCTCGCCGATTTCCATGGGGACATCAGCGATCCAAAGCTCGTGCTCTATGTCGGAGGAAACTATTTCTTCGCGATGGCGCCGCTGGTTGCCGAGTTCGAGAACGAGCATCCCGACTTTAAAAGCCGCATCTATTGGGAGACGATTCCGCCTGGGCTGCTGACCAAGCAAATTCAGGCGGGCGGTACGATCACCTCCGGTAACATGACCTGGACGGCAAAGGCGGATGCCTATCTCGCTGGGCTGAAGAAAGTCAAAGAATCCATCGCGAGCGGTTTGCTGGTAGGGCCCGCAGTTCCCTACGTCACCAACACACTGGCGATCATGCTACCGAAGGATAATCCTGCGCATGTCAGCGGCCTCGCTGATCTCGGCAAGCCCGGCGTGCGGCTCGCCATGCCAAATCCCGAATTCGAAGGCATTGCCCGGCAGATCCAGGAGTCGCTAGAGAAGGCTGGCGGCAGCGCGTTGGCCGACGCTGTCTACAAGACCAAGGTTAAGGACGGCAGCACCGTGCTGACGCATATTCATCACCGCCAGACGCCACTATTCCTGATGCAGGGCCTGGCCGATGCCGGGGTCACCTGGCAGTCAGAAGCAATGTTCCAGGAGCAGTCAGGCCACTCGATTAGGCACGTTGACATCCCGGCCGACCAAAACACCACCGCAATCTATGCCGGAGCGGTGGTAAAAGGGGCCGCGCATCCCGAAGCGGCGCGCCTATGGCTCTCCTTCATCCATTCTGAGCCGGCCTTGGCCATCTTCGAACGCTACGGCTTCAAGCGATACACCGCCGGAGATTCGGCAAAGCGTTAACAATGAGGCAGGAAGGCAATAGGAGAGTGTGGGTGTGGACAGGCCTGGCTGTCGGGAGTCTGCTGGCTGGCCTGTCGCAGCTCGCCCCGGCGATAGGTGATCAGCCGTCCATCACCACCGGGTACCGGATCGCGGTTAACGGCGTGTCGCCCGAACGTGCGAGTTGTGCTTCTTGCCATCAACAGAACGGAGCGGGACAGCCCGACGTCGGCATCCCTCGGCTGGCCGGACTAAGCTCGTCCTACATTGCGGCACAGCTTGAGTATTTCGCGACCGGCGCTCGGAAGGATCCTGTGATGTCGCCCTACGCAGCAATGTTGACTCCCGTCCAGCGCCAGGCGGTCGCCGACTATTTCGCGAGCCTTCCGGTGCCGCGACAGCCGGATCTGATCCAAGCCAGAGAATCGACGTTGGATCGCGGTCGAACACTCTTTCTGGATGGCGATTACCACAGCGGCCTACTCTCCTGCTCTCAATGTCATGGAAGAACTGGGCTCGGAGTAAGCGATTTTTCGCCCCGGCTTGCAGGTCAGTCCGCCGACTATGTTGCCCAGAAGCTGGAGCAATGGGAGTCGGGCGATCTGCGGGATCCTAAGGGAAGCTTCATGCGCGCCGAGGCGAGCCATCTCACCCAATCTGACATCGCTGCATTGGCGGCATTCGTCTCGTCGCTTGGAGGAAAGGAAGCAGGGAAACCATGAAAAGGAACAGAATTTGGAAAATTGCAGCGCTCGTTCTTCTGGCTGCGGATGTCGGCACGGTAACCGCTTGGAAAATCAGTTCTCTGTTCACGGTCAGACCCGGGTCATTCCAGCCACCTTCTGACAGTGCCATTCCAGCCGGCAAGTTCGGCGACGTCGTAAGGTTCGGAGAACAGATTTTCCGCGATCCGGGGANATACGCTCGCCAGTTCGTCGGCAACCAACTGCGGTGCAGTAACTGCCACCTGGAAGCAGGACGCCTGGGAGGGGCTGCGCCCATGTGGGCGGCTTACACGGCTTACCCCGCCTACCGCAGCAAGAACGGACATGTGAATTCTTTCGAGGAACGCCTCCAAGGATGCTTTCGCTACAGCATGAACGGTAAGGTACCGAAGCTCGGCGATCCTGTGCTGGTTGCCCTGGAGAGCTATTCCTATTTCCTCGCCAAAGGCCTGCCGACAGGCGAGACCGCACCGGGACGGGGTTTCCCGGCGCTGCCGAAGCCGGCATTACCTCCCGACTACGGACGCGGCGCCCAGGTCTATGCCCAGAACTGCGCCTCCTGCCACGGGGCAGAGGGACTCGGCCAGTCCTCGGGCGGTCAGGTGGTGTTCCCGCCGTTGTGGGGACCGCAGTCCTACAACTGGGGCGCCGGCATGACATCGATCAAAAACGCGGCGGAATTCATTCAGGCTAACATGCCCTTAGGGCTCGGTGGGACGCTCAGTCCGCAACAGTCTTGGGATGTGGCGGCTTTTATCGACAGTCAGGTGCGGCCGCAGGACCCGCGCTTCAATGGCGGCGTCGAGCAGACACGGAAAAAATACCACGACTCGGAGTACTCGATGTACGGGCGGACGGTCAATGGCGCGGTCCTTGGCGACCCTGACTTGACTCCTCCGGCGGGCACCGTGCCTCCCGAGGCCCCGGAACGAGCGGAAGCTCGTCCCTAACAGAGACAAATATGACAAGCAGAGCCAAGAATGATGCGGATCCGGACGGAAAGCATCGCGTTGCGCCCGGCACTACGGCCGAGCGACGAGTGCGGCCAATCGGGGCCTGGGTCGTAGCAGGTTTCCTGCTGTTAGCAACACTCACGATGTGGACCGTGGTTTCACTTATTTTCTATGCATACAGCTAGGACAAAACGATGAGCGACATTACCGCCCAATCGGAATTCGAGGATGCTTTCCACGAGGTCGCCGAGCGGCATGAACGCGTCTGGGTCTTTATCGCGATGGTGCTGCTCAGCCTGCTGCTGATTGGTACGCTGTTCTTCGTAGTCCTCGACTACGGCGTGGTGGTGAAGACCGACGGCTACCAAACCAATCCGGCAGCAGCTGCTATGACCGCGCCGTTTGCCGATACGGCTTTGGTCCGCACGGGACCAGACGCCTATTCGGTGCATATGCTGGCTCACATGTGGGCCTGGACACCGAGCCCGCTGCACGTGCCGCAGGGTGCCGCGATCACTTTCTACGTCACTAGCGCCGATGTGCTTCACGGATTTCAGGTGCCGGGCACCACCGTCAACGTGACGGCTGTCCCGGGCATCATCGGGTCGGTGACCTATACCTTCGGGCATGCCGGGACATACAACATCATCTGCAACGAGTATTGCGGTATCGGGCACCAGAATATGATCGGACGCATCATCGTCGACCCGGAGAAGAGGCTATGAGCACGATATTCGAACGCAGCCTGGCGCTGCCTACCGTAGAGACCGCGGCCTCCGAGCGGCGGATGATGCTTTCCTTCCTGATCTGGGGCTTTTCGGCACTAATGATCGGAGCTGCTATCGGCCCGCTCCAAGCTCTGAACTATGGCGGCATCAACGCCTACCCGTACCTGCGGCCGCTTCTGCAGACGTACTATCAAGGGTTGACCATCCACGGCGTATTGAACGCGTACATCTTCACCTTCTTCATCGCGTGCGGCCTGCTTGTCTATTTGCCGGCGCGCGAGCTCGGTCTTTCGCCGAACATGACACTGTGGCGACTTTGCTTCGGCCTGATGGCCGCCGGCACATTATTGCTGCTCTATTCCATGTTCGACAACTCCTCGAGCGTGCTATGGACCTTCTACCCGCCGCTGAAAGGGAGCGTTTTCTTCTATTTGGGCATGACCCTAGTGGTGCTCGGCAGCTTGCTGCCCTTGCCGATTGTGCTCGATCTCCGTGCTCGCTGGAAGGCACGGCGGCCCGGCGAACTGACGCCGCTCGTGACCTACATGAGCACCGCTACGATGCTGATGTGGCTCCTGGCAGCCGGCGGAGCCGGCGCCGAGCTCATTGTGCAACTCATCCCTTGGGCACTCGGACTGACGAATACAGTCGACCCGATGATCGGCCGGACCCTGTTTTGGTGGACTGGTCACCCGATCGTCTATTTCTGGCTGATGCCCGCTTACATTTCCTGGTACGGTCTGCTATCCAAACAGGCAGGCGGCAAGCTTGTTTCCGATCCGATGGCGCGACTGACCTTTGCGCTGTTGCTAGTGTTCTCTCTACCAGTGGGCAGCCACCACCAGTATGTCGACCCAGGAATCTCTCCGATCTGGAAAGGGATTCTGGCTGCACTGACCCTCTCAGTTGCCCTGCCCAGCCTGATCACCGCGTTCACTTTGGGCCTGAGCCTGGAATATGCCGGGCGTTTGCGAGGCGGCCGCGGCTGGATTGGGTGGTTCACGGCTCTTCCCTGGAGTGACCCTAGCGTTGCCGCCCAGGTGCTTGCCATGTTGACCTTCATCTTTGGCGGCGCCGGCGGCATCGTGCTGGGAAGTTGGCAGCTCGATAACATCGTCCACAACACGACTTGGATCCCGGGGCACTTCCACATCACCGTCGGCACCGCAACAGCGATGACTTTCATGGGCGTCGCGTTTTGGATGATTCCGCACCTCACAGGACGCCAACTGCTCAGCCGCCGCCTTGCCCTCGCTTCCGTGTGGTTGTGGTTCGTGGGAATGTCCCTTTTCAGCCTCGGGATGCACTGGAGCGGATTACTCGGCGTGCCCCGGCGTGCCTGGGTCTCGCAGCTCCCGCATAGCACCTATGAACGCGTTTACGGTTCGGCCCACTTACCGCTCACGCTCGTCGCGATTGGCGGAATTATCCTGCTGCTCGCGACTATTGCGTTCTACATCGTGTTCGTAGGTACCTTGTTCGGTCGCCGACTCTCGGTNCCGGTCCCAATCCCGTTCGGCCAGGCCTTCGGCAGTAGGGAGAGTTATGCGATCGGGGCCGCCGAATCAATTGGCAGAGAACCCACCAGCGTTGCGCTACACCCGCATCGCTCGCCGCTAGCCAAGGTGCTCGAACATGTCGGGCTGCTGACCTTGATCACGGCGGTCGCGACGCTCGCAGCCTACATCCCGATCCTTTGGCCCTTGATCACTAACATGACAGCAGCGCACGGATGGAAGGTCTGGTGAGCGATAGCCGTTTGGCGTTTGGCGTTACTGGCAGTAATGCCTCAATGACGACAGCTTATGAGAACCGGTTTCAGTTCGAGTTATGACAAATCCAAAATTGGAGCGGCTCTTGCGCCTGAGCGACAAACACCCAGCGATGCACGCCGAACGCCGAGCGCCGAACGCCAAACGCTGAACGCATACGTGGTCGCACGTGCCCTCCTACTGCCCTTGCTGGTGCTCTCGGGACTTTGGGCTTATTCGAGGTCTGGCCACGGGTTCTCTTATGTCGGAAGTCCCGTCAGGTCAGATACGACTCCTTCGCTCGTGCTGCCAGATGACCGGGGCGGAACATTCGACCTCGCGGCACACCGCGGTGAGATCGTGCTGATCTATTTCGGCTACACCCACTGTCCCGATGTTTGCCCGGCGACACTGAATCTTCTGGATGCTGTGTCGGAGAGTCTTGGCGCGGACAGGCGTCGTGTGGAGCAAGTCTTCGTGACGCTGGATCCGCGACGCGACACGCCCGACTTATTGCGAGCCTATCTGTCGAACTTCGATCCGGTCCCGGTTGGTCTCACCGGACCACCCGAGGCGGTTGCCGCGGCGGCCCGAGCCTGGGGCGTGACCTGGCGTCTGTCCGAGGGCGGCGCCTATATCGATCACACTTCTCTCGTGGCGGTGGTCGGTCCCGATGGATGGGAGCGGCTACGCTATGGCTTTTCCCAACTCGAGGATCCGAAAGCGGTCGCGCGCGACCTCAAGCACATTCTGCATGAACCCGAAATCCGAAAATAAGATTTCCAGATTGCGGATCTTGGCAGCTGCCTTTGGAGTACTGGTCGTTGTACTGGCTACCCTTGGATTGCACGATCCGCTCGCGTCCATGTCGAGCTATACCGCGGCACTAATGGCGTTGAATCAAATCGCACCACCTCTGCTCTTGCTGGCTCTGCCGCGCTCAATTCGCAAAAGCCTGCAGGGCCACGGCAAAGGCGCCGCGTTGGCCAGCCTTTTCCTCGACCCATGGGCGGCAACGATGCTGTTTATCGGCCTGAGCATCGCCGTCAGTCTGCCTGGCGTGTTCGATCCTAGCGTGGTGAACGCCTTATACACTGCGCCGCTCGGCGGGCTGGAGCTGTTGTCCGGGGTGCTGTTCTGGGCGCAATTCATGCCGGCGACGCGCCGTATTAGATCCTCTTGGCTGACGGGCGCAGTGGCCTGGATCGGTGCAATCCCGATGACAGTTGTAGCGGTAATCTGGATGCTGTCACCTGACGTGCTCTATACACCCTATCTCGATGTCATCTGCCGCTGGAACATCCCGCCGCTCCTCGACCAGAGATGGGCGGGGTTTGTGATGTTCGTGGCCGGCGTGCCGGTTCAACTCGTCGGGGTGTGGCTTCTACTCGGATCCTCCCGCCGGATTGATCCGGCTCCGTTAGACCGCTATCAGGAAGCGTGATAACCCATCATAAGGCACGTCTACCCATCCTATCGTTTTGGGGATACGCAGATACATGAAAGATCGAATCTATATCAACACGAATACCTATCTGCGATTACTCTTTCTGGTCCCGCCCATCTGCTTGCTGGATTTACTCGATACTCCAGCGTTGATGCCGGGCGGGGAAAAGGATTCCACGCGGAGCAACAGAAGTAATTAACTAATCAATCGCCTTTGTTATGATAATCTGCTCCAGAACCAAAAGCATTTACTACCCGACCTCGACGAAACAGAGCCATATTATCTGCGGTAGTAGGAGGGTGCGTTACGTTCCCGCCGCGCTACTGGTTCGACCCAAGAACTAAAAGGGGGTCCAGCAAACAGGGTTTTAACGGTCCGTTCTTGGATCACTTGAAAGCGAAGATTTGATCTGCTCTCGATTGGCTTTTCGAGGATCAGATTTGTCTTGGACAACCCACCTGTGAGATGAGCATATTTTGCTTTGGTGTTAGCCATCAGACTGCGGCAGTCGACGTGCGCGAGAGATTCGCGATTCCGGCATCAGCTATATCCGAAGCGTTGGCCCGGCTAAAGACGATGCCAGGGCTCGCTGAGGGCCTCATTCTGTCAACTTGCAATCGAACGGAATTTTATGTTACCGGAGAGTTCCGGGACAGCCAGGGGTTTTTCGAGAGCTTCTATCGAGATTTCCGGGCCGGCGACGAAACGCATGTGTTCCGCTTATGGGGTAACCACTGTGTTCGTCACCTATTTCGAGTCGCTTCTGGTCTAGAATCGATGGTCGTTGGCGAAACGGAAATTTTTGGCCAGGTCAAGCGTGCTTACGCTTTTGCGACTGGGGCCAAGACGACTGGGAAGTTCCTGAATCGACTTTTTCAAAAATCGTTTCAAGTGGGTAAAGAGATACGATCTTCTNCTGCGATCACGCGTGGTAGCGTTTCGGTCGGTTCCGTGGCAGTGGATTTGGCAGAACAGATCTTTGGAGATCTAGACGGATGCAAGATCATGATCCTCGGAGCCGGTGAAACGAGCGAAAAGACTGCCAAAGCTTTTCGGTCTCGCGGAGCGGAACAAATTTTTGTCTCCAATCGCTCTTTCGAGCGAGCGCAGGCTTTAGCGACAATGACCGGCGGACGAGCAATTCATTTTGAGGATTGGGAGCAAGAATTCCGCGACCTGGATATACTGGTCAGTTCGACAGCAGCTCCGCACGCGATTATCACCTTGGATAAGTTAGCTCCGTTCTTGCGAACTCGCCCGCACCGGCCGCTCTTCCTGATCGATTTGGCGATGCCGCGTGACATCGAACCGGCCGTTTGCAAGTTGGACGGTGTTTATTTGTACGACCTCGATTCGCTGCAGAGTATAGCGAAGGAAACTCTAGCAGTCCGTGAACAAGAATCAGACAAATGCCATCAGCTGATTGAACATCACGTGCAGGACTTTCAGCTGTGGATTGAACGCAGCAGTCACGGCATTTCCGCAGGAGCAGCGAAGCTATGCCTCATGAAAGCCTAGTTCAGGCGCGCCCTTTTAGCATGCCTTGCCAATACAGGACGGGCAAAGCCCACCGCTTGAGCAACCACATGGAGTAGCGCTCCTTGCTCTGGTCGAATGGAAACGTTTCGGCAGGGTTTCCATCATAATCGAATTCAGCCAGGATCAGTTTGCCATAGCCGGTCACGAGCGGGCATGAAGAATAGCCGTTATATTTGGCTTTGAGCGGTTGGCCGGCCCGGTCGGCCAGTAGATTCTCGACCAGGACTGGAGCTTCTNTGCGGATCGCCGCACCGGTACGGCTGGTGGGCAAGCTGCTGGCGTCGCCGAGAGCGAAGATGTTAGCAAAGCGCGGATGTTGGAGATTATATTTGTCTACTTCGACCCAGCCATCCTTGTCGGCGAGCGGACTTTCCCGGATGAAATCGGGAGCGCTCATCGGCGGGGTGACGTGGAGCAGGTCGAACTTCATCACGACTTCTTCCTTGGTATCGAGTTGGGTGAAGATGGCTTGCCGAGTGTCGCCGCGCACTTCGATGAGGTTGTGGCGAAAGCAGGTTTGCATGCCGCGGTCCGCGACGACTTTTTCCAGTGCTTTCCGGTACTTTGCGACTCCGAAAATCGCGGGAGAGGCGCTGGCGTAAACCACGCGGATCGCATCACGTACGCCCGCCCGGCGAAAGTGATCTTCAGCCAGGTACATAATCTTTTGTGGCGCACCGGCGCATTTTATTGGCGTCGCGGGCATCGTGAAGATGGCGGTTCCTTGCCGGATGCTCCGGATAGCCTCCCAGGTAAAATCGACGGTGTTGAAATCGTAGTTTGAGCAGACCCCATTGCGTCCCATGGTGTCCTTCAGGCCTTTGATGTCCTCCCAGTTCACCTGAATGCCTGGACAAACCACCAGGTAGTCATAGCCCAGAGATGGACCGCCTCGCGGGCGGACGCGGTTTTCATCCGGCTCGAAGGCAATCACGGCATCGCGGATCCACGTCACACCGCGCGGGATAAGATCGGCTTCGCGTTTCTCGGTTACTTCCTTCTTTGTAACTCCACCGCCAACCAGGGTCCAGAGTGGCTGGTAGTAATGCTTTTCCGACGGGTCGATGACGGCAATGTCGAGCTTTGGCGCTTTAGCGCGAAGCCGGGCGGCGACGTCGATGCCGGCGGTGCCGCCGCCGATAATCAATATGGAATAGTGCGTTTTATTCATAGCGTTAACAGGGTTGCGTTTTTCAATGGGGCACGAAGGGCGAGAGGTTTTTTGCCAGCATGAAAAGGGCGACGAGCCACATCGCGACCGCAAATGTCTTTTGCAACGTCGAGCCGGACAGCCGCGAGCGAAGGGCGCTGCCGGCAAGCATTCCAGCGAGGCAGCCGCCAACAAACAGGCTAGTGACGCGAACTGGAACGTGCTGGCCTTGAACGATATTGGCGATAACGCCCGAAACCGAGATCAGAAAGATCACCATGAGCGATGTCGCGACCGCTCGGTGAATGGTGATGCCGGCGTAAAGGAGTGAAGGGACGATAACGAACCCGCCGCCGACGCCGAAGAGTCCTGAAAGTAGCCCGGAAGCTGCGCCGGCAATTGAGAGCATGGCATAGCAACCTGCGGTGAGTTTTCCGTGGCCCTGGGTGGCGCAAGGTCCGGGCCTGACGGCTGCCTCCGTTCTCTTGCGCCACATTCGGATTCCGACATAGCCCATCATCACAGCAAATGCGGAAAGCAAGATGGCCGGTGCTATCCGTTGTCCAATCATGGCGCCGATCGGAGCCATGACCATTCCTACGATGGAGAAGATGACGCCCGCTTGTAGCTCAATCTCTCGGGTGCGCAATCGAAGGGCCGCGCCGAATCCGGCGGTAGCTCCAACTGAGGCAAGACTCAAACCCAGCGCCGGGCCAACCGGCACACCTAGGCCGTAAGTGAGTAGCGGTACAGCGAAGATCGAGCCGCCGCCGCCGGTCAGACCAAGCGACATTCCAACGATCATGCCGAAGGCGACGTCGAGTAGTTCAAAGTTGAGCCCGGAGTCCATCATAAGGACTATTCGAGGAGTTCCGCAGGAACATTGCCGAAAGCGTCGTTCACGTAGATAGTCCGCCGACCGTTGCGTTCGAGATAGGCGGCGGAAGCGGACGCTCGATTACCACTTTGGCAATGGACGATGACCGTTCGATCCGCCGGGACTTCTGCGATCCGTGCTCGGAGCCGGGTGTTCGCAACGTTCAGCGCACCCTTGATATGATGGTCCTCATACTCGGCGGCACGACGGACATCCAGCACGAGAGTATCCGGATCTTCGCCGGTTAGCGCCGGCATTTCGCGAAATTTAACCGACGGGATGCTGGCAAGTGTACCGTTGGCCGAAGCAAGATCGGCAACGCATAACCAGCCGACTATCTTGTCAAAGCCGATTCGGATCAGCCGGCGCACCTGTTCTTCTACCTGATCGGCGGAATCGATGACTAGAACGATGCGGTCGTCTGGTCCAAGGAAGCTGCCCGCAAAATCGCTGAAGCTGCCTTTTGCAGGGGCGTAGAGACTGCCACGCAGGTGCGCTTTCATGAAGCCGGCACGGTCAGCACGCGTGTCGAGCACGACCAGGTTTGGATCGTCGAGTTGCCCAGTCACTTCATCGATAATGAGTTGGCGCGGCTCGGGCAGCTTGCCTAGCACGGCAGGACCAACCCGGTTCACGTTCTTCATTCGGGCGAAATAGAAAGGTGGTTCCGGCTGATCCCGGAGGATGAAGTCCACAAACGCCTTCGCTGGCCCTTCAATGGCGAGCTTCAATGTTGGATTGAATTTGATCTCGTAACCGGCCGTCGAGCTGGGCACCGCGCCGAGCGATTTGCCACACGCGCTCCCTGACCCGTGAGCAGGCAGAATTTGCACATGGCAGGGCAGATTGGCGATCCGGCGCAGGCTGCCATAGAGCTGGTGAGCCCCTTTTTCCGCAGTAGCGGGAATCCCCGCCGCGGTTTCCAGCAAATCAGGTCGTCCCGCATCGCCGACAAAGAGGGCATCACCGCTCAGTAAAGCGATCGGCTCATTGGCTCCGCCCCCCTCATCGGTTACGAGATAGCTGAGATGCTCCGGGGTGTGTCCCGGCGTATGCAAAGCCTGGAATCTGATGTTGCCGACTTTGAAAGTGTCGCCGTCACGCAACAATGTGACATTCGGAAGGTTCCGCGCCCATTCCGATTGCCAATCCGGCCCGCCCTCTGCGGAAAGGAACACGCGCATCGCAGGGTCGCGCGCTACTAGTTCACGCGCCCCGCTCACGAAGTCCGCGTGAATATGGGTCTCGGCGCCCGCGGTCAGTTTCAGGTCTTCGCTGGTTGCGATTGCGTGGTAGCGATCCACATCGCGCTCGGGATCAATAACAATGGCCTCGCGAGTCTTCTCGCAACCAATGATGTAGGCGTATTGCGAAAGATCGGCGTCGTAAATTTGGCGTAAAAGCATGACAGTGTTGGTTGGTTTCTAAGTTAGTTCTCGAAAAGTTGAGGCTGAGTGGGCCTAAGGATGCACGAGTTGCGCGGGAAGAGCGCCCACCACGAATATCGCACCGGCCGTAATCCGAACCTGACGCTCCCACGAGATGAGTTTGGAGGAATCGAGAAAATCGAGCTCTTAGGAGTCAGCGTTGTATTCATGGGTTTGCCAATCATTGGGGAGGCGTTGGGAAGTCTTCACCAGTTCAATTGATGGCTGCTCTACAACAATATTTGATTCACTCCGTTTGATAGTCAAATACTCGTTTGAATAATATATTATCTGCTTATACGCTAAGGGTGAGCCTAATTGGAGAGAAGCGCGCGAGCTTCCTGCGGCGGCATGGAATCGACGAGACAGGCCACCAATCCGCGGGGCGAACCGGAAGCCGAACCCGTACTAGTCAAAAGGGCTGGGTAAAAGCCAAAACCATAAACATATAATACTCAAATGACTATTTGACTGACCGCGACGTTCAATCAAACATTGATGCATGCGTTCCGATATCGCCGATAAGCAACAGGCCATTTTCTGCATGCTCGCCCGATTCGGCGAGGCGATGTCGAGTCCGAAGCGGCTCAAAATCATCAGTCTGCTCAGCGAGGGACCGAAAAGTGTCGAGCAGCTCGCCGATCTGACCGATCAGTCGACGGCGGCGACAAGCGCGCATCTCAAGCTTCTCCGGGCTTCCGGTTTGGTGGAGGGCCATAAAGAAGGCCGACATGTGTGGTGCAGCTTGGCGGGGGACAGTGTCACCCGGGTGTGGCTCGCTTTACGGAATCTTGGCGAAGAATTGCTACCGGAAGTTCGCGAAATTGTCCGCGATTACTTCGAACATCCCGAGACGCTTTCGGCCCTGACAATGACGGAGATCATGGAGGAAGTGCGCAACAACAGGGTGATTCTCCTCGATCTACGGGATCAGGACGAATATCGCGCAGGACACCTGCCGCATGCCAAGCACATCGAGTTGAAGGATTTGAAAAGGCGAGTTGATGAACTCGCGGGAGATCGACCCATTCTCGCGTATTGTCGCGGTCCCTACTGTATCACAGCTCTAAAAGGGGTTACTTCGCTGAGGAAATTGGGTATTCCGGCCCAACGACTGCCTTTTGGAGTACCAGAATGGAAAGCAGCCGGTTTACCCCTCGACCGCACAAGCCTTCGTCCGTCAAGGGGCAGAAAAGCCCTCGCTAACTGAATGGCCGCAGCCCTGGGACAGGCTGCTGTCGCAGCCATTATTGCCTGGAGCACTGTCTATCTCGAGCGCGCCGCGGCCAGTCTCGCCGAACAGAAGGCCGAGATTCAGCCAGAATTACTCGCCCACCTCTCGCCCCTGGGCTGGGAACATATTGGTCTAACGGGAGATTATACTTGGCACGAAAACAAACGCGTTGCTCTGGGCCAACGGCACGCTATTTTCCCGCCGTTACCAACTCACCCGGACGCTGCGCTTCGATGTGAAATTGTTCGGGCGTCGCCTTGGTTCCGTTGACGTGCGTTCTGCCCCAGTAATTAGAGAATGTTTCACCGGTCAATCGCTCGCGAATGAACCCTTCGAGCAGGCCGCGAACCCGACTTGGAATCTCTTCCAGCATTGGTAACTAAACGTTATGATTGGCTATCACATTTCTTGATAGCTGCCTTTTATGCTGCGAAATTCCATTCGGCTCGGAGCAGGCGAGGGTTCGCCTAAAACTACTCCTGCTCCTTCGACCCGCTTTAGCGGAAGTGCTCCCAAAACCGGCGAAGGATCGGTCCGCGAAGAGTACCGTCCGCGGTATAAACAGCATCCTTCCTTGTACTCTGCGGGACGTTTTAGAGAAGCCATCTCGATTCTTCTCAAGCTGGTAGCAGATACCAGCACCGACGTTAATATCCAACGGTACAATCGGGCCTTAAGGTATTACGCTGCCACTCCCGATCCGGAATAGCGCGGCGGTTAGGTTTCAAATACTCGCTGCACCTGCTTAGTCGCAAAGTGATAAGCATCGTCTGGAAAGCCATATCCGAAACCTACTGCAACTTGCCGGCCAAATTTTTCGTAGAATTGAAGATTCGCTAATAACGCTCTCTTAACATCTGCTAACGTGTATCTAGACAAGGTGTTGGGTAGATCAGCCAATACCGCTGGGCCGGCCCAGCGTTCCATAAATCGGCCCCTATGCCAGGTGTCGCGCTCACCGTTTAGCTTAGAATGCCACTCGATCAGTCGCAGCAGAAGGTTCTGCAAATACCCATTGCAAGATGAGGTCGCGACCCACAACTCGCCTCGCCTGGCTTTCCTGGCAGCTAAAACCACATGAAACAAGAAATCGTCAGTTGTTTCCCGCCAGTACGACTCCGACGGTTGCTCGTCGGTTTTTTTAGGCCATCCAGTGCTATCAGTCCACCTCTCCATGAGGCGATCCTTGTCGATCAGAATGATGAATCCTCGACGAAAAACATTCGCGATTGCGATCGGGATTTGCTGATTCAGCATTTGCTGAATCGCAGTTACGGGTACAAACGAAAAGTCGATGGCTCGACCGTCCTTGAATAGGACTCTTCGTTCCCGAAAACCTCCCACCGCCGTCGGCTCCAAAAAGGTTAACATGGGTTCACCAAAAGTGCGTAGCCATGCCACTTCTGATAAGTAAACACTGGGGTCTTGGACAGCGACCACAAGATCAAGATCGGATAGGGTATCCGCNGGCGTTTGGGTGCGCGCATGCGATCCTAAGACGGCGCCACCCCGAAGGTTCGGTTGTTCCGACGCCCAGGCTACAAACCGATCCATCAAGTCTTGCATCATGCTTATCCTTCTACCACTCTGCGACCGACCCATCCTCATTGCGCCAAACTGGGTTTCTCCAATCGTGACCTTTCGCGGCCGCTAAACGCACCGCGTCTTCATTGATCTCGATCCCCAGCCCCGGTCCTTCTGGAATAGCGACGTATCCATCCGTGAATTTAAATATTGCACTATAAGACAGAAGACGGCTTGGCTGCACCTGCTCGATCTCACAAGCTGAGAACCACTAGTCCAACCGTCAGCATCGATTCGGCGCCTGGTGTACTTTAGGCGAATCGTTTTCGCGAAAGGACCATCTGTATGCCTAGGAAAGTATGGATTGCATTGACGATCGAAACCTTCGTGTTCGCCATCCTGCTATTCGGCTCGGCCGGAACACTCAACTGGACCGCCGGCTGGGCGTTCTTGGTTCTGTTCTTCTGCTGTGCCTGGCTGCTCGTCCTCCGGCTGGCCCGAAGCGATCCTGCTTTGCTCGAGGAGAGGATGAAGATGAGGCCGCAGCCGGGTCAACCTCTCTGGGACAGGATCCTGCTCAGGACCATCCTTATCCTATGGTTTGCGTGGTTAGTCCTGACAGCCCTAGACGGAGGTCGTTTCCATTGGTCCAAAGTGCCCGTTTGGCTCCAATGGTTAGGCGGCGCCGCTGTCCCGTTCGCCTTTTGGATCTTTGATTGGACCTTTAAAGAAAACACTTTTTCGGCGCCGGTAGTCCGGATCCAAAGGGAACGAGGGCACAAAGTGATCTCGACCGGACCCTACGCTATTGTACGCCATCCCCTCTATGCGGGCGCTTTGTTGTTGATGGTGGGGACCGCCCTATTACTCGGTTCTTGGTACGGTGTGCTTGGTTCAATCATTCTCGGCTTGTGCCTCGTCGTGCGGATCATAATGGAAGAAAAGACGCTGAGGCGGGAGCTGGACGGTTATCCGGAGTACACTCGACGCGTCCGATACCGGCTTCTTCCAATTGTCTGGTAAATCGATTTTTCGGTTGCTCACCCGCGGCTGTCCCTGTTCTTATTCACGAGAAGGTTCATGAGTACCAGCCCCCCGAAATTCACCGGTTTGTCAAAGGAAACCTTACGTTTCCTGGTCGACCTCGAGAAGAATAACCGTCGCGAATGGTTTAACGAGCGTAAGGATTTTTACAAAGGGACCGTAGAAGAGGAATTGCGCCGGTTAGTCTTGTCCACGTCCGCCGCGCTGGCTAAGAAGAAAGTCCCGCTCTCGACAGAACCGAAAAAGGCGATCTTCCGCATCTACCGGGACACGCGGTTCAGCGCGGACAAGAGCCCGTACAAGACCAACCTCGGAGCGGTATTCAGGACTGGGTCAAAGCCGGGTTCCGGTGTGTTGTATGTTCACATCGAACCCAAAGCGTCTTTCACAGCGCTCGGATTCTATCAGCCTGAGCAACCCGGGTTAACTCGGATCCGAGAAGCGATTGTCGACCGCTGGAAAGAGTTCAAATCAGTGATCAATCATCTCGGCGGCAAAGGACTCGTCTTGCGGGACACCGACGCGCTCAAACGTGTCCCGCGTGGGTTTGAATCGTTCGCGGATGCTGAATGCGCCGAATATTTGAAATACAAATCATTCATTGTTTCCCGGGAACTCAAGGAAGCGGATTTATGTTCTGCGAAGCTCCCTGACGAGCTCGCTCGCTTTGCAACCGAGGGTCTCCCCCTTCTCAAGTTTGGCTGGGAAGCTTTTGGAAATCGGTAGGGACGAGCTCCCGAGCGAAAGTGCGTTCCTGGCCATCCAAACCCGTTCTTCATCCCGGAACCACCGGATGAGCGGGAGCTCATCCCTACCGGACCGCCTTATGCCGCACCTGCTCTCGAATCGGCTCCAGATATTGTTCCCGCTCACCGTTGCCACGCCCGAGTTTGGCAAGACCTTTGTTCGCCTTTTGTGCAACACGTTTCTTGGGCTTGTTACAAACGTCGTCGCAACATTGTAAGTCCGGGGGTGATCATCCCTCATACCGTCCCTACCGGACGGATCCTTTCCTGCGCACAACCCAGGCAATGAATTGCCTGGCTACGATCATTCAGTCCCTACGGGACAGAATATTGACAAAACCGCTCGACGACGTATCCGGAAATCTTCCACGGATGAAAACACTTTGTGTCTTTTGCGGATCAAATTTCGGCGCTGATCCGGCTTACCGAGCGTCGGCGATCAAGGTTGGCTCTTTGTTGGCGGCCCGGGGAATAACCCTCGTCTACGGAGGCGGCAAAGTCGGGATGATGGGAGCGTTAGCGGATTCTTGCCTCTCCGCCGGCGGCCGCGTTCTCGGCATCATTCCAAAATCTTTGGCAGCGAAAGAGATCGCCCACCAGAGTCTGACGGAGCTCCGGGTGGTGGATTCGATGCATGAACGCAAGAAGTTAATGGGGGATCAATCGGATGCCTTCCTAGCATTGCCGGGCGGGTTTGGGACCTGGGAAGAATTCTGTGAAGCCATAACCTGGTCTCAGCTTGGATTGCATCGAAAGGCTTGTGCTCTGCTAAATGTGGCGGGCTTTTATGATGCGTTTCTGGCCCAGGCAGACAGAGCCGTGAAAGACGGATTCGTTTCTGAGATTCATCGCTCGCTAGTCATTTCGGGTTCCGATCCTGAGGAATTACTAGATCGACTGCAGGAATATCAGGTGCCGCAGGAAGAGAAATGGTATAACCGGTAGACGCTCTCACGGATCAGGCCTCGCCGGTTCGCCATGGCGGTGGTTGCAGCACCCGTTCGACCAGCGCGGTATCCATATACTCCGTCATCTCGTGCAATTGCCCATCCTGCATACGAATGACGAAGCAATAAGTGTTCGCGTACCGTTCACCGGAAACTGTGGTCGCGTCCCCGTGACATTGCACCACGACGTGATCTCCATCCGCCAAGATGCGGGTTGGCGTAATACTGGAGGGAGCGACGAATTGGGTATACAACGGCTTTAGCAGGCGTTCACAAACGTCGGCTTTACCGACATATTCGCCCGACCAAGCGCTGCTGCCGGTAATCCGCCAAACAAAATCGTCGGCCATCGCCGCAATAAACGGCGCATGATCGCGACGCGAACGGGCTTCCATAATCCGCTGAACTAGTGACCTGTTTTCAATTGCCGTCATGGCTGTGCGCTTATTTGCTATTTGCGATCTGCTATTTGCTATTCAGGTCGTTCCTCAGGTCCGGTCAGCACACTCATCGCTAAACGAGCGGCGGCCATACGTGTCTCGACGCCGAGTTTAGCAAAGAGTTTGTTGTTATGCTTTTTGATCGTGTGCAACGTCGTATCCAGGATCATAGAAATCTCCGGGTTGGTTTTCCCTTCTGTTATCCAATAGAGCACCTCGGCTTCGCGCGGGGTGAGTCCCAGAGTCTGGAGCGCCTTAGGTCCCCAAGAANTGTTCCGCTGTTCCAGCCTCAATAAAGCCAGCCGTCTAGGATCAGATGACGCCAAGTGATCAATCTGCAGCTCGCCTTTCTGAGAGTTCTGGATCAGGAGCGGTCTTTGCCGGTCGGTCGATGCCAACCAACAAAGAACGGCCTCCGGTAATACCGACATCGACGTGCTCGGGAAAAACGCCTGCAGCAGGATGCCGGCCTGGCGAGTGGAAAAATGGATTCCACCCTCGTAACTGGCAATCACGAACGCCTGATCAAGCTTTGCTTCCAGTTGTTTTTCCGCGTCTAACCTCAGCTCGATTTCTTCACTCAGAGCCTGATTTTTTTGTTCCAACTCGGTCTGCAATTCTCGGATGCGCAGATGGGTTCGAACCCGTGCTTCCACTTCTTCGGGAAGAATCGGCTTGGTGACAAAGTCGACGCCACCCGCTTCGAAGGCAGCCAGCTTTTGCGAAAGCTCATCGGCGCCCGTAATGAAAATGATCGGAACATTTCTCCATTCTGACCGCTGCTTGATCAGCCGGCAGGTTTCGATACCATCCAGTCCAGGCATCTTTATATCCAGAAGGATGAGGTCAGGAACGGAGTGCTCCAACTGTTTGAGAGCGCGGACCCCACTACCTGCGTATAGAACTCGAAAACCGGCCGCCGTCAGATGGTTCAACACCACGTCTGCGTTAGCGGGAACATCATCGACGACTAGAACGGTGCTCATGGCGGAGAGGAGTTCAGGAGTTACAGGAGTTCAGGAGTTGCAGGAGAAATACTAGATAGAACGATAAAAGACTGCGAGCACTGAGATCGGATCAGCAGCCTTGTTTCAGTTTCTGTGAATGCCATAGGCTTCTACTGAACTCCTGCAACTCCTGAACTCCT
>JGI25616J43925_10000038_pt1 | contig 40339 bp, 31 predicted proteins | sample GraSoi2013_100cm_FD_43925 | JGI IMG/M metagenome (IMG submission 43925) | reverse complement strand
GCTCCTTCCCCGCCAGGGTGCACCAGCGGCATGCGCAGACTGACCCTCGAAGTTGAACTTCACCGAGACCACTCCGTTTGCGCCGTCATCTCCATAAGCTACCAGCAGGTTGGTTCCCACATGCGTGAAAATACAGGCGTCGACTCCCTTAAAATAGCCATCCCGCGCATAATAGGCTTTTGTTCCCAGTTGCTCTTCCGCCACACCGGGCCAGAGCATCAGCGTACCCTGGATATGCTCCCTTTCCATCAGCTTTTTAAGCGCCAGCACGGCGGTAATATTTAACGGTTGACCCGAATTATGCCCTTCCCCATGACCGGGAGCGCCCTCTATGATAGGATCGTGGTAGGCTACGCCGGGTTTTTGCGAGGCTTTGGGAATACAATCGATATCACTGCCGATAGCTATGACAGGTTTGCCGGATCCCCACCGGGCTATCCAGGCCGTCGGGATCCCGGAGATATCCTTCTCGATCGTAAAACCATTTTTCTTCAGGATATCGGTGAGGTACCGCGAAGTTTCCGTCTCCTGGAATCCCAGTTCCCCGAAACTAAAGACCATATCTACCATTTGCTGGCTGAATACTTTTTCCTTATCGATCTCTACGATCAGCTCTTGCTTAAGAGCTGCCAGCTTTTCGGGCGATAACGTTACCTGGGCATAGAGGGCTCCTGACTGAATGGCCGGGAATAGGAAAATGCAGGCCGCCGCAAGAGCAGTCCGCAATAAACTCGTTTTCTTCATGTGAAATTTTTAGCAGTATTAGTAATTGGTTGTATCCGCTTCCATCCAGTCTTCCTCGGGCATTCCCAATGGAGCGCCATCCGGCGCCGCCAGCGGAGTAGCAGGGATCACTTTGGACGGGTCTTCTTCGACTAATTTGATCTGTGACAAAGCCCATCGGTAGAAAGCCGTCCAGTCCCCCTTGCTGGCAGGAGCAGCCGACAACCAACCTTTCAGCTCTCTTATTTTCTCACTGGCGACAGACCGCACCTGGACGGATGTTTCTTTATTGACGGACAGGGCAATAAGCTGTTGCAACACCTGCCAGTCCACCACCCGTTGGATCTCCCCATTATACCCGGCCTGCTCTGCTGCTTTCCAGGTAGCGCTCAGCGTACGGTCCACCAGTTCATCCAATCCGGGCATCGCCGGGTCCATGGCATGATGCCCTGCGATACGGGCAGCCCGTTCCGGATTAAAAATAAAGCCCAGCGTCATCGCCGCCGCAGCCTCGGGAGGGCCCAGGGGGTCGAAGGTCATCCCGGTATGCCTTTTAAAGACTTCCCTTGGGTTCTCATTAAATCCAAAAGGACGGGGAGGGATCAGGTCCACCACCCTGGAAGGCAGGGCCAGGGCCGCGGGGGTGATCGTAGCCAGCAGCACGTCTAAGGCCCGCCGTTGCTCCTTCGCGGATACCAGCGTATTAGGCTTCTGACCATCGCCCCTCAGCGCATAAGTATAATCCACTCCTCCCAGAGACTTGGAAGCCGCTTCCACCTGATAGCGATGGAACATATACATAGGCACGAACACTTCTTCCAGCGTCGCCATCGGAGCCCCTACCGGGATCTTTTTCTCCGTAAAATCCTTTAAAATAACCGCGCGTATTTTCATCACCCGTTGCAACTCATCCACGGCATTGACGCCATTATCCCAGAGATGGGTAGATGGATGCGCGCTGCTGGCAGGACGGGCATCCTGGTCTGTGAGGAATCGTTGCCCCTGGTTCATATATTCCTGCACCAGCTTATCCAGCTCTTTTTTCTCGTCCGTATGGGCCGGGAATTGTTTGTAAGCCAGCGTAATGGCGATCTTATCCCACTGCCCGATCCCTTTCGCATAGGCATCGGAGAGATCCAGCCGCCCCTGCGCATCCAGCTTCACCAGCGGATGGGGATAATCCATTACAGAAGCCCGGTTGATAACGCTGGCTATATAATTATGAGGCAGGCCCAGGGTATGCCCCACTTCATGCGCCGCCAGCTGCCGCATCCGCGCCATGCAAAGCTCCATTAACTCCGGGGGTAGGGGCTTCCCATCCTCATAATCGGCTATCAGCCCCTGGCCGATCAGGAAATCCTGCCGCACCCGTAAGGAGCCCAACGTCACCTTGCCCTTGATGATCTCCCCGGTGCGGGGGTCCGTTATGCCGCCCCCGTAGGACCAGCCCCGGGTGGAGCGATGCACCCATTGCACCAGGTTATAACGAACATCCATCGGATCCGCATCCGGCGGTAATAACTTCACCTGGAAGGCATTCTTAAAGCCGGCAGCTTCGAAAGCCTGGTTCCACCAGGCCGTTCCCTCCATCAAGGCCGTACGTATTGGCTCGGGAGTACCCGGATCGATATAATAAATAAGAGGTTTTACCGCCTCGCTTACTTCCGCTGCCGGATCCTTTTTTTCCAGCCGGTGCCGGCGGATATAACGTTTGACAATAGGCTCGCTTACCGGCGTGGAATAATCGAAGAAATGAATAGACCCGACTCCCGCCCGGGGGTCATACTCCCGGGGATGATAGTTGCTGTCCGGCAATTGCACGAAGGAGAAATGCTGTCGGATCGTGACGGCGGAAGGACTGGGCACCGTCTCCCGCAGGTAGGGGCCCGGCTGATCACCCACCAGCGTGGTCGTCACTTCTACCTCCGTATTTTGCGGGAAATTTTTAGTCCGGGGCAAATAAAAAGCGCATCGCTGCGGATCGATCTTATAACTGCCCTGTTTTGCCAGGGTGATGGCCTGTGCCGCGCCTACTGCATCCTGCATAAAAAAAGCCGTAGCATCCACCAGCGGATGACCATTCTCTTCGGCCGCCACCTCGAATCCCCACAGCACCGACTGCGCGAAGGATTCATCGACGGCCTTTTTTTCCAGCGGATTATCACTGAGGGCCCGGTAATCATAATTAGGTTCGATCATCAATATCTTATTGCCCGATCGCTGGAACCTGATAACATGCGCCTCCCCAAGACGCCCCCTGTCCAGGCCTATATCATTCGAGCCCACCCCGGCAGCCAGGGAAGGATAATACAATAGCTCCGTCTCCAGTTGGTCGATTTCCAGCCATAACTTTCCCTTTTTGGCGTCCCAGTAGAAGGGAATAAAACCAGGCATTGCCTGCATTCCTGCCGTAAAAGACGTACCTGTCGCAGGTTGCACTCCGGCGTTAGCCGCCGCACCGGTCGTCTGGCCTTGCGGCGTTCCGGCATTACCCGCGCCGCTTTGCGCCCGGGCGGGCGCCGGAAAAAAAGTAAAAACGAATAGGGACAGGGACAGCAAAAGAAAAAACAATACCCTCCGCGGGCAAGGAAAAACAAAGTCGCTCATGTGCAGTAGTTTAGGGTTAGTTATCGATGGGGCAGCCGTAGTTTGCTAAATATAATTAATTATTAAACTCCGGAAATTTTTTCCGGACTAAATATATGAACGGTAAAGCCGCCCTGCTGTCAGGGCGGCTTTACCGTGAGTCCACCCCTCCGTCCTCACACTGCCAGCCTGATCACAGCCCATAAAGCAAAACCCGAGATCAGACCCCAGAGCAGGATCCCCTGCAGCAGCGGCCTCACCCCCGTATTCCTCAATACCTGCCTCGACAATCCCGATCCGATCAGGAACAGCGTCAGCGTCAAACCGACTTTCGAAGCCTGCACCAGCACATGACTGACCACTGGCATCGGCAAATAGGTATTCAACACCATGGCCCCGATAAAAGCTCCTATGAAATAAGGAATTTTAATTTTCTGTTTACCTGTCTTAAAGAACAAGGCCGCCAGCACCGCCACCGGAATGATCCACAACGCCCGCGCCAGCTTTACCGTCGTAGCCACTTCCAGCGCCTGCGGCCCGTATTTGCCGGCAGCCCCCACCACCGAACTGGTATCGTGGATGGCGATCGCAGCCCATAGGCCAAACTGTGTCTGGGAGAGATGTAAGAGATGCCCGACTACCGGGAAAAGAAACAAAGCAATGGAATTCAGCAGGAACACCGTTCCCAGCGCCACGGAGATCTGCTTCTCTTCCGCCTTGATCACCGGCGAGATAGCGGCGATGGCGCTTCCCCCGCAAATGGCCGTTCCGCAGGCAATGAGCGTAGACGTCTTCTTTTCTATTTTTAACAATCTTCCCAACAATATCCCAAACAGCAGAGTGCCCGTTATAGAAGCTACGGTAAAAAGTATCCCTTCCTTACCTGCTTTGAACGCGCTGCCCGCATTCATGCCGAAACCAAGTCCTACAACGGACAACTGTAATAAGATATGGGTGGCTTTATGATTGAGATGCAAAAAAGGATGGCCGACAAAAAGGGCAATGACCAGTCCCAGCAGCAACGCCACCGGAGGCGACACCCAAGGGGTGAGACAGGCGATCAGGGCCGCTCCGAAAACCAATTCACGTGTAGTAACGCTTCTGTCTAGTATCTTTTCCATGGTAATCATCTTTTGTTTCAGGAGACAAAGTTCCATAATGATTCACCCGGAATGAAATTGCTAATGGTGATGGCTGATTACTTCAGGTTATAAGAGCGTTGCCTTTGTATGACGGAGTGCGAATTTCATGAACAGATCGGGGAGGGGCTGGGCCTCTCCCTGCAGCCTGGCAAAATAGAAACTTCGCTCTATCTGCAGCCCTTTTACGGCAAGAAGACGGTATTCCTTGTTTTGCAGCTCCTTCCGTACGGCATGAATGGAAAGAAATGCCATGCAGGGCGCATGCAGCAGGTACGATTTTATCATCTCCGTGCTGTTCAGCTGCATTTCCGTCTTCAGCTGCGACAACTTGATTCCCAGGGGTTTTAGAGCATGAGCGACCACTTCCAGGGTGCCGGAACCCGGCTCACGGAGCAATAAAGGCACCTGCTTCAGGTCTTCCGGTTTGATGCTTTCCCGTTTCGATAGCGGATGGGCCGGGTTGCTGACCAGCACGATCTCATCTTTGGAGAACTCCGTGTACCGGATGGAGGCATTGCGGGAATGACCCTCCACAATGCCCAGATCGATCTCCTTATTTTCCAGCGCCTGCTCGATCTGGCTGGTATTGCCCGTTGTCAGCGTAACCTGTACGCTGGGGTATTTATGGTGAAAATCCGCCAGGATCGGCGGAATAATATAAGGCGCCGTCGTCATACTGCCACCCAGGCGTAACCGGCCGCTGTGTTGCCGGGACAGGTGATTCATGTCGAACTCGAGATTGCTGTATAAGGCAAACAACGCTTCCGTATGTTGCAGCAAAGTCTGACCGGCCACAGTCAGTTTGATCCGCGTACCATTCCGGTCGAACAGCTTCACCTTGAAATGAAGCTCCAGCTCATGAATATGTTTGGTGACCGCTGGCTGGGTTATAAATAATTCCTCCGCCGCCTTGGTGAAGTTCAGGCGCCTGGCTACGGTATGAAATACTTTCAGACGAAAATCAAAGGTCATGTGTCACGTTTTATCGTTTATTCACCGGTTATCCAGCCAGGTCAGAAAACCGGTAGCCTTATCCTTGCCGACAATCAGCTGCTCCGGCGTCACTACCTTCAGGTGGATCAGCAATTTACGGGAAAAGTAATGCTCTACCTCTTTTATAGCGGTAAAATGTAGCAGGTATTTTCGGTTGGCCCTGAAGAACTTTCCCGGCGGCAACAGCGACTCCAGCATATCTAAAGAATGATTCACAAAATACTCCCGGCCATCGAAAGTATAGAGCAGGATCAGTTCGTTCTTCACATAGAAGAAGGCAATATGCTCCGTCGGCACAATCGTATACCGGTTGTCTGAAAAGACAAGAAAACTATTCTTGCCGCTACCCGCGGCCAACGGTTGCAATAATTGATGAAGATCGACGCCCTGCCCCGCATTCAGCTGGAAGAAATTCCGGAAGGTCTTCACTTTCCGGAAAGCGGCTGCCAGCGTCGCCTCCGAAAAAGGCTTGAGAATATAATCGATGCCATTGGACTTAAAACCCTCGATAGCATATTCATCGTACCCCGTACAGAAAATGACAGGCGCAGGAACAGTCACCTCCTTGAAAATATCAAAACATAATCCATCTGCCAGTTGAACGTCCATGAAGATAAGGTCAGGCGCCTCTTTGGTGGAGAAATAAGCAACCCCCGATTTTACACTTTGCAGACTGGCCACGATCTCCGCCCCCGGCTCCACGGCAGTGATCAGCCGGGCTAAAGCCCTGGCGGTTTTGACCTCATCCTCGATAATTAGGATCTTCATCCGTTCAAAATGGTTGCTCGGATTCATTTATTACAGGCAGTTTTACAGTGAAAAAATGAGTGTCCTCCGAAATTATGATCTCCTTTTTAACCAGATGCCGGTAACGTTCATTGATATTCTCCAGGCCGGTATGCGTGGAAGATTCGGGCGATCTTTTCAACTGGAGATTGTTCTGTACAATGATCCAATCCTCTTCCGAACAGATCTTTATATACAACGGATGCTCCAGCGAGAGGATATTATGCTTGATACTGTTCTCCGCCAGGAGCTGTAAGGTAAAAACAGGGATATAGGATCTCAGGTGGCCGGGAGATAAGTGTACCTCCAGCTGGATACCTTCTTCGAACCGGGCTTTCAACAGGAACATATAATCCTGCAGCACCCCGATCTCTTCGGTTGCCGGAACAAGGCTCTTCTTCCTGTTCTCCAGGGAAGAACGATAGAAATCCGATAGCTTTACGATAAAATCGGTTGCATTCTTATCCTGTATCTCCACCATCGACTTCAGCGTGTTCAGGCTGTTGAATAGGAAATGAGGATTCACCTGCTGTTTGAGTAAGGTGAATTGGGCGTTCAGCTGGTCGGCTTTAATCCTTTCCAGTTCAAGGCTGATCACTTGGGTAGTATATCCCTGATACAGCAGGTGTAAAAAAAGGTAGACCGTTAAGTTGATGACCAGCCCCCGGAACTCGTACATCAGCATCATGGACTGAAAATGATAATAAGGGAACAGTAGTTGGTGAAAAATCACCAGCAGCCCCATACAGAGAAGGCCCAATAGCAGACTTCGGATCAGCCTTTTGTTAACAAAGGGGAGCGGAAGCGGCTTCGATTGAAAATTGGGCAGCGTATGCAGATTGTAATACCAGACAAAAAGGGAGAAAAAGCTGGCGATGGAAATATCAACGCCCAACTCCAGGGCACTGAAATTAAGCCGCAGGAGCTTGGGAATTGAAGCCAGTACGCCGATGAACAGCGAACTGACCCATATAATGGCAGGCGATATTTTAAATACACGATTATTCAAGTTGCTGCTTATTCAACGTTCTGATGTTCAATAGTCCCATGTTCCACGCATGGCATCGCCGCTCTTAATCAGCCCCTTCCCGAGCCCGCTCAGGGCATGACAGATGCCTTCCGGCCCGCAAGATACGCGATCCTGCTTTTCACAGTGGAGGGACTGTCGGTCACGTTCTTTCTCAACGGCGTTCCCTCATATTTTTCATAGGAAATCCGGACGCTGTCTTTGCCTGCGCCATTCTGAGCACTCTCTTTGCCCGCGCCGTTTTGGGCGGTCTCGTTGCCCCCACCGTTGAAGCTAACCCGTTCGACCGATAACACCGTATCGGGGATCCGGGCGCCAAACCAACGTTCATCCTCTTTTTGTTTCCAGCTGACCAGGGCGATGACCGATCCGGCAGGATAAGCCGTACCCTTCCTGGCGCTCTTTACCGCCAAATCATTTCCATAAAGGGTCGCCATGGTCTTCTCCTTTTTGTTCAGGGAAGAACCAATGACTTTCCATTCCAGCGGGTTAAAGGATAGGGTGTCGGGTAAAGAAGCTGACTGATTATAAAGATCCGCTGTATTCGCCTTTTTGCCGGTGCAACCGGAGAGAACGGCCAGGAACAGGATATATAAAAGATGGTAAGGTTTCATCGTTTAATTTTTTTAATGATAGGATTCGCTCATCGTTTTGCCGCCAAATTGAGCGGGTGGGTAAAAACATAATCAAAATCCTTCATCGGTTTATGGCAACTCGTACACTCTGTCATAAAAACGGCCGTTTTTCCATAGGGCTGAAGTTGCATCCCCTTCCACCGCCCCCATCCCCATCCCTCGGTGCCGGCATATTTATGACTATCCTTGATCATGAATTCCACCTGCTTGAACTCCCCGGCATGCACATTCCCGGTAGAATCCAGGACGGCGTCCCAGGCTACTTTGGCGAATTGGGTGCCGTCGGGCCAGGGGTTGATATGATGCTCTTTGATAGCCATGATCGCTGTCTCATTGCCCAGGATCACCCGCAACGTGCCATTGTCAAACCGGTCGGTGGTACTGATGACTTCCCAATCCTTGTATTCAGGAATATAAGCGATACCATTGGGGGCAGGCTTGACCGAGGGCCCTGCCGCTTGACCTCCCTGCGTCCACACGGCATATTGCTCATTACCGGCCTTAGCCCTCTTCGGATCGGATGTATGGACCGGGGCCAGCGTATCGAGATAGCTTCGCAGCACGGCGATTTCGGATTCGGTTATGTTAGCTCCCGGATGTAAGGAACGGTATTGTTGGAGCGGCATCTCCTTAAATTCGATCTTGTTGAGGGCCTCAAATAATTTCCCCTTTTGCTGATCCTTCGGCAGGCTGTCCCACTCCGAAAAATTCAGCGCTTTCCTCGCTTCGAGGATATCGGCCCTGACCAGCCAATAGGCAGGGACCACCTGGTCAAACCAGGTCAGGTTCGTTTTATTGGAATGACAATCGTAGCAGGCCCTTTCCAGGATCTGTTTTACTTCCGGGGGAGCCGCCAGGTCGCCGGTCACGGGCGGACTGGCCAGTCCGGGCCGGATAAACTGGAGGACGATCAGGCATAAAAGCAACAGGAGCAGGATTACGGACCATTTTTTCGTAAAAGGATTTTTCCGGGTCATCTGGCGTGGTTTGTTGACGAAGCAAATTTACAGGGAAACAAACCGTTTTGGCAAGCAGGAAAAGTCTACTCCGGCAAATGAGTCGGCGAGTCAGGCCAAATCAAAGCCCAACTGCCACCCCGATCGTAGACACTACACGCGTATACTGCAGCACCTCGCTGAAATCATGCTTCAGCGCCGGCGCAACAGGAGGGGGGAACCGGCATCATTATGCTTATCTCCCCCCAGAACGATGATAGAATTAATGCGGTAAATATCCCCGGCATGAACTGCTGTATCATTCTGCACACTACAACACCATGATCTTACCCGCATCGATCAACGGATGCGTGGCATCCGATATACGGTAGAAGAAAATCCCCTTTCCCCACCCCGAAGTGCTGATATTGAAAGAGCTGCTGTTGACCATATAAGCCCCTACCTTCATCCCGCTCTCATTGAAAAAGTTGATTATCACCGGCTGCCGGTAATAGGGAGCCACCCGGAGAGTACCTCCCATCTGCAACACCGTTGGCACCAGAGCCGGCATCTTTTTACCCGTCATATCCACTCCCACGATCGGGGAATAAAAAGAATGGCCATCCTTACTGACGATGGTCAGCCGGTAGTAGTTTTCCTGTGCGACCGGGTAGGGGTCCCCATCCTCATAAGACTGCGCCTCCGCAGCGCCTCCTCCGGCTACCACGACATGAAGAGGCTCGAAGTGGATGCCATCGGTGGAATGCTCCACCACAAAATGATCTATATCCAGTTCGTTGGAAGTCTTCCAGCGGATCATAACTATATTGTTGTTATTTTCCGAATAGGCATTGAATGTAGTGGCTGGGCCCTGTTCCCCTCCGTCGGAGATGATCGCCGGTCCGGAGGATTGAGCATTGGTCTGTGCGGTGACAAAGAGACCGCAGAAGATCAGGGCTGAAAGATAGAATTTCTTCATAATACCTGATTTTATTGCAAAGGTATACCGCAAATAGGATGCCCCGCTGTTAAAAAGCCCCGTTTGCCCGGTCATTAACGGTGGCTTAACGGAGCGTTCATTCTGCGATCTCCTACCGCTTCAGCAATTTACTGTTGACGATCTTCTCCATCACCTCTTCTTTCTGATACTTGCTGATAGGGACCTGGTAGGCTCCCACNTGTAAAATATTGCCTTCTATGGAATTGATCTTCCCGATGGCCACCAGGTAGGACTTATGAGGCTGGATGAAAGCGCCGGTCGGTAATTTTTCCTGCAGCATCTTTAAGGTCAGGTGGCTGATGATCTTTTTCTCCCGGGTATAAATGGCGACATAATTCTCCAGCGCCTCGGCAAAAAGAATATCGGCAAATTGGATTTTCTCCAGTTTGCCATCCGCTTTCACAAAGATATAATCCTGTACGGCGGCGGGACTTTGCTGCCCCCGGAAATAATCGAATGCTTTATTCGCCGATTTCATAAAACGCTCAAAGGAAATAGGCTTCAGCAGGTAGTCCAGCACTTCCAGCTCAAAACCCTGTAACGCATACTTTTCATAGGCCGTAGTGAAAATGACCTTGGGAGGATGAGGGATACTTCGCAGGAAATCGATCCCCGTTACATAGGGCATCTCGATATCCAGGAACAACAGATCTGCCGGCTCTTTTTTTAACAGGGAATTCAATTCCAGCGCATTCTCACAAACCCCCTTCAGCTCCAGGAAATCGATCTGCCCGATGTACCCCTGCAACCCCTTGCGGGCAAAAGGCTCGTCATCCGTAATAATGCATTTAATGGAAATAGCTTCATTCATGTTTTCGGTTTCAAAAATTTAATAGCAGCTCCGCTATGAACCGGTCTTCCTTTTTCTCAACCCGGAAGACATGCCTGTCCGGATACAGCAATTGCAGCCTCCTTTGCAGATTTTCCAGCCCGATGCCTCCGGGTTTTCCCGCAGGGAAACGATCCCCGATGGAAATTTCGGCAGGGACCGCATTCTGAACGGAAAACCGCAACCCTTCTTCCTCCAGCAACGCCTCGATCCGGATCCAGTAATGGCCCCCTACATATTTAAAAGCGTTCTCTACCAACGGAAGCAGCAACAACGGATAGATCTGCTGCCCATTCAGTTTCCCATCGAAATGAACGGCTAATTGCAACTTTTCAGAAGACCGGACCTCCTGCAGCTGGATAAAATTCTGCAAATAATGGATCTCCTGGCTGATAGGGACCGTCTGCTGCTGGTCATATAACTGGTATCGCAACAGTTCCGAGAACTTCTCCACGCTCTTTTTAGCCTCTCCTACATTTTCATCCATCTGGAAATAGATCGTATTGAGGGCATTGAAAAGAAAATGAGGATGATACTGCGCTTTCAGGAACTTCAATTCGGTTTGCAGCTTGTCATTCGTGATCTTTTCAAGCAGTAATTTCTGCTCGATAAAGGCCTGTATGAAGCTGTTGCCCCGGATGATGGCATAATGCAATAATATAAACAGCCCCATCAGCACGTTGACAATCACCAGATCGTCAATCCCAATCGGATAATCATTCGATAGCACATGATCGAGGCTGCTGACAGCCGTAGCGATGAGCATGGTGATCAGCAGGATTTCCCCGAATTCGAGAAATACCATCCAGGCCTTGTTACGACTTTTTCTTTTTTGAAATTTACGGACAAAGTACCCGGGTATCCTTACCAAACCAAATGATACTAGTATGCAGGTGCTGATCTCGATCGCATTCTGTTGCCAGCGGCGCTCCCAGAATTTGTCCTCCGTCGTGAGGTCAGACACCAGCCGCAAAATAGTGTAGAAGACCAATCCATACAATGGCGGAAAAAGATATTTCCAGAAAAATTTCATCCGATAAATTTTGTCTTTTTATTTTGGTAAGGTACAAATTTTCAGCCCAGCCACCCCGTTTCTACAGGATACGTCGTAACAAAGGAATCCTTCTGATCACCAAGGCGCAAAGCGCATACGTCGCCAGGATGCTAAGCAGGGTCAGCAGGAGAAATTTCAGCAGGATAGGCCCATGCCAACCTCCCATCATCCGGCTGATGGCAATCAGTACCGGGGCATGGAATACATACACGGCAAAAGCATTCGCCGAAAACCATCGGGCCACTGCTCCCTGCTGGTTGTATCGCTCCCTGAACCATATGAGGAAGTATATGGAAATACCCACCCCCGCCACCTGCTCCCAGCAGGACATGCCCATGCTCTGCCAATGCAGGCCGCCCTGGTAGGCCGGCAACTGACCTTTGAAGGCTCCTCCCAGGATCAGCAGCGCTGCCCAAATGGCCAGTCCGCCGAAGAGTCCCACGCGGCCCCAGTATTTGCCTGTCCCGGCGGGGAGCTTGTTCAGCCAGTTACCCCGGTACGCCAACGTGCCGGCAATGAAGAACAGGATATATTGGGGAAAATAGCAGAATTGAAGGTTGTAAAAAGAGGTGCCGTTGGGCCAGGGGAGACGCACCCAAAAAGTAGTGATGCCAATAAGGGCGATAAATCCCCAAATGATCGCATTGCCTGGCAGTTTATGTGCGGCAGGCGATAGCTCTTTCCCGCCCCGTAGCGTTCTGAACAGGGTATAGCCCAGGCAGAAGATCAGCAGGGCCTCGCAAAACCATAGGGGGCCGGTGCCGCCCCACGGGCGGCCGCTGGTAATATATCGACCGTATATTTCTCCCAAACCGCCCCCGACGTCGGGACCGTGAAAAAGAGAAATGCAGTAGATGGACACCGGCTGCAATAGGAATAGGTAAAGCAGCAGGGGTAATCCAAGTCGCAGTGCCCTGTCTTTCAGAAATTTACCTGGTCCCTTGGTATCGTAGGCCTTCGGAACGAAATAGCCGGCAATAAAGAACAGGAAGCCCATGAAGAAAGATTGAAGGAATGCCTGATAGGTGCCGAAAATGCCCTGTCCGGCCAGGCTCACCGGGGTATCCTCCATATAATACCAACTTCCCAGGTGACTATAGGTGACGGCTGCATGCATGCTCACCACCAGCATGATCATCACCCAGCGAAGGTTGTCGATATACAACAGGCGACCGGACGCTTTTTCGCTGGCTTTTACAGATGGGGCAGGCTTGCTGGCCGGCCGGGATAATAGTATTTGTTCCATGATAAATGTTTTGATGTCCGAAACTAGTTGTCTNGAGCTGCCCGGGAGAAATTTCTTTGACGGATGGACCATTCCAGGGGATCAATAGCTTGTTCCGGCGCNGCATCCCGGTACAGAAGCGCCACCCGTCTTACGCACCCGGGAGCGCCGCCCCTCTTTATTGGGATTTAATCGCTTTATATTAAAAAAAAAGTGGGGAAAAAATTCCCCACTTTTTTAATGCGCTGAAATAGATCAGGATCTTTCCAAATTAATTAATTTTCGTACAGCCAGAGTTTTACTATGGAATTAGTAATATCCACCAGTTTCCCGAAGGAATCCGGCTTGTGAAGATAACAACTGGCACCTAATTCGTAAGATGTTCTACGATCCTGATCAAGCGTGGACGTGGTAAGCACGATAATAGGGATCTGGCTGAACTTCTTGTTCCCCCGGATTTCCTTGAGCGCCTGGAGCCCTAGCATGCCCGGCATGTTCAGGTCCAATAAAATAAGGGCCGGATAATCGGATTCATCAGAATACAAATTCTCCAGGAGCGTTTCTGCATTCTCAATGAATACATAATCGACCTGGGGACTGTTNTCCAAAAAAGCATCCAGGATGATCTGCCGGTCATCCGGATCATCGTCTACAATGAAAATGAGATGTTGTGAATTGCTTTTCATAAATAATGATTGTTCTGATGAATAAAACCAGGCTGTTATCTTTAAGGGTGCTTAAAATTATTAATTTAATGCGAAATCATTACCTTAATACTAACATTCTACAAGCAAAGTCTGGGCATAGATAAATTTCGTATAAGGCTATTATACTATAACCTTGCCAATTGTACTATTCATACGAGCTCTTATTTGATATTTTGCTATAATATAAGTTTAAATTGCTAAAAAAATAATTATCGATGGCAGCTAATAAAGATAAAAAGAGGCCCTCCTCCGGAGCCAGCCCGGCGAACAAGAATGGCTCCTCCCGAAAAAATGATACTACCCAAAAAAATGATTCTTCCGGCAGCAAGAGTTCTTCCAACCTCAAATGGGAATTACCCCCTGACGAATCCCTNCTGGACGATAAAGAATTGTTAAGGATCCTGATGGAAGTCCGGAACGGAAACTTCAGCGTCCGCATGCCGATCGATGAAATAGGAGTGAAAGGGAAGATCTGCGATACCCTTAACGAGATTATTTCCCTCAACGAGGCCATGATGCGGGAATTTACCAAAGCCGGCAATACCATCGGTAAACAAGGGAAACTGACCCAGCGTATCGAAGTCCCCAATGCAAAAGGCTCCTGGGGCACCGGTGTGGATTCGCTCAATACCCTGATCTCCGACCTCGTGCATCCTACCATCGAGATCGCCCATGTGATCAGCTCCGTGGCGAAAGGCAACCTCTCCCAGGAGATGCCCCTGGAGATCGGCGGCCATACCTTACAGGGGGAGTTCTCCCGCATCGCCAAGGAAGTAAATGATATGGTGAAACAATTGAATCTGTTCTCCATGGAAGTGACCCGCGTGGCCCTGGAAGTGGGTTCCGAAGGCAAACTGGGAGGACAGGCGAAAGTCAAAGGAGTGGCCGGCGTCTGGAAAGACCTGACCGATAGCGTTAACCGGATGGGGAGCAACCTCACCGCCCAGGTACGTAATATCGCAGAAGTGACCACCGCCGTGGCCAAGGGCGACCTTTCCAAAAAGATCACGGTGGACGTTAAAGGCGAGATCCTGGAATTGAAGAATACCATCAACACTATGGTGGACCAGCTCAACTCCTTCTCCTCCGAAGTGACCCGTGTGGCCCTGGAAGTGGGTACCGAAGGCAGATTGGGTGGCCAGGCCCACGTTAAAGGGGTGGGAGGTACCTGGAAGGATCTGACCGACTCCGTCAATGGGATGGCCAGCAACCTCACCGGCCAGGTGCGTAATATCGCCGAAGTAACGACGGCCGTGGCCAAAGGAGACCTGTCCCGTAAAATTACCGTGGACGTTAAAGGCGAGATCCTGGAATTGAAGAACACCATCAATACCATGGTGGACCAGCTGAACTCCTTCTCCTCCGAGGTGACCCGCGTGGCCCGTGAAGTGGGCTCCGAAGGAAAGCTGGGAGGACAGGCCGACGTACCGGGTGTAGGAGGTACCTGGAAAGATCTGACGGACTCCGTGAACATCATGGCGGGTAACCTTACCTCGCAGGTTCGTAATATCGCCGAAGTAACCACGGCTGTGGCGACGGGTGACCTTTCCCGTAAGATCGACGTGGACGTTAAAGGCGAGATCCTGGAATTGAAGAATACGATCAACACCATGGTGGACCAGCTCCGCGGATTCGCTTCCGAAGTGACCCGGGTGGCCCGTGAAGTGGGCTCCGAAGGCAAACTGGGCGGACAGGCCGCCGTGGAAGGAGTAGGGGGCGTCTGGAAAGACCTGACCGACTCCGTGAACGGGATGGCCTCTAACCTCACCGGCCAGGTGCGCAACATTGCGGAAGTGACCACCGCCGTGGCCAAAGGAGACTTGTCCCGTAAAATTACCGTGGACGTTAAAGGCGAGATCCTGGAATTGAAGAATACTATCAATACCATGGTGGACCAGCTCAACTCCTTTGGTTCAGAAGTGACCCGCGTGGCCCGTGAAGTAGGTTCCGAAGGCAAACTAGGCGGACAGGCCGACGTACCGGGCGTAGGAGGTACCTGGAAAGACTTGTCCGACAGCGTTAATAAAATGGCCAGCAACCTGACCTCCCAGGTGCGTAACATTGCGGAAGTGACCACCGCCATCGCCAATGGCGACCTTTCCCGGAAGATCACCGTGGACGTACAGGGCGAGATCCTGGAATTAAAAAATACCATCAATACATTAGTGGATCAGTTGAGAGGCTTTGCCTCTGAAGTGACCCGCGTGGCCCGTGAAGTGGGAACGGAAGGCAAACTAGGTGGACAGGCCTTCGTACCCGGAGTCGCCGGTACCTGGAAAGACCTGACCGATTCTGTGAACCAGATGGCCGGTAACCTGACTGCCCAGGTGAGGAATATCGCCGAAGTCGCCATCGCTGTGGCCAATGGAGACATGTCGAAGAAGATCACCGTGGACGTACGGGGAGAGATCCTGCAGTTGAAAGAAACCCTGAACACNATGGTGGACCAGCTCCGCGCCTTCGCCTCCGAAGTGACCCGNGTGGCCCGTGAAGTGGGAACGGACGGTAAACTGGGCGGACAGGCCTTTGTACCCGGTGTCGCCGGTACCTGGAAGGATCTGACCGACTCCGTCAACCAGATGACGGGTAACCTCACGGCCCAGGTGCGTAATATCGCCGAGGTGACCAAGGCCGTGGCCAGCGGTGACCTTTCCAAGACCGTAGCCATTGAAGTAAAAGGAGAGATCCTCGACCTGAAAAATACCATCAATACCATGGTGGAACAATTGAATTCCTTTGCTTTCGAAGTGACCCGTGTGGCCCGTGAAGTGGGTACGGAAGGCAAACTGGGAGGCCAGGCCGAAGTAAGAGGTGTGGCCGGCACCTGGAAAGACCTTACCGATAGCGTGAACATGATGGCTTCCAACCTGACTAACCAGGTACGGGGAATCGCCAAAGTGGTGACTGCCGTGGCGACTGGTAACCTCAAACAGAAACTCTCCATCGTTTCCCGCGGAGAAGTGGCCCAGTTAACGGATACGATCAATGAAATGATCGATACCCTGGCCCTCTTCGCCGACCAGGTGACCACCGTCGCCCGTGAAGTGGGAGTCGAAGGAAGACTGGGCGGACAAGCCAGCGTTCCCGGCGCCTCCGGTATCTGGAAGAACCTCACAGAGAATGTGAATCAGCTGGCGCAAAATCTTACTATCCAGGTGCGTTCGATATCCGAAGTAGCTTCCGCCGTAACAAAGGGGGACCTTACCCGTACCATCCGCGTCGAAGCCAAGGGAGAAGTGGAAGCCCTGAAGGATACCATCAACCAGATGATCGCCAACCTGAAGGAGACTACCCTGCGCAACCAGGAACAAGACTGGCTGAAGTCCAACCTGGCCAAGTTCACCCAGATGCTGCAGGGACAGAAAGACCTCAATACCGTGACCCAGCGTATCCTGTCTGAATTGGCGCAGGTAGTCGTCGCTCACTATGGCGCTTTCTATATCCTCAAGCAGGATGAAAGCACCCGGGTGGATAAACTCAGCCTGTTCGCAGCCTATGGCTATAAAGCGGATAAGAATATTCCCACGGAATTTTCCATCGGCGAAGGGCTGGTCGGACAAGTGGCCTTTGAAAAAGAAAGGATCATCCTTTCCAACGTACCGGGTAATTATATAAAGATCAGCTCGGGACTGGGAAGGTCCAAACCAGCCAACCTCATCATCCTGCCCGTATTGTTCGAGAACAAGGTCAAGGCGGTGATCGAACTGGCCTCTCTCGATGCCTTCGGCGAGACCCACCTGGACTTCCTCAGCCAGCTGACGGAAAGTATCGGGATCGTGCTCAATACCATCGAAGCCAACACCACTACAGAAGAGCTCCTGGCCCAGTCCCAATCCCTGGCCGGCGAGCTGAAGATCCAGCAGGAAGAGCTCCGGCGTACCAACGATGAGCTGCAGGATAAAGCCCTGCTGCTGGTTAAGCAGAAGAATGAAGTAGAAGCCAAGAACAAAGAAGTGGAAGAAGCCCGGAAATCACTGGAAGAGAAAGCCGAACAGCTTACCCTCACTTCCAAATACAAATCGGAATTCCTGGCCAATATGTCCCATGAGCTGCGGACACCTTTGAACAGCCTGCTCATCCTCGCCCAGCAACTATACGAAAATGTGGAAGGCAACCTCACGGACAAACAGATCCGTTACGCCAAGACGATCCACTCCTGCGGCGATGACCTGATCCAGCTTATCAACGATATCCTGGACCTTTCCAAGATCGAATCCGGCTTCATCAGCGCCAATATCTCCCCCGTCCGCTTTGGAGAGATCGCCTCCTTTGTGGAGACCACCTTCAAACCCATCTCTGAAGCCAGGCACCTGCGCTTCACCATCGAGACGGACGCGAAGTTGCCGCAGAGCATGGAGACAGATCTGCAACGACTCAACCAGATCCTGAAGAACCTTCTCTCCAACTCCTTTAAGTTCACGGAAAAGGGAGAGGTGAAACTGAGGATCTACGAAGCCGGTAAGAACTGGAAACCAGGCAACAGCAGCCTGGATAATGCTAAAAAAGTAGTGGCCTTCGCCATCAGCGACACTGGCATCGGCATCCCGCAGGAGAAGCAGAACATCATCTTCGAAGCTTTCCAGCAGGCAGAGGGATCCACCAGCCGTAAATACGGAGGCACAGGACTGGGACTCTCTATCAGCCGCGGCCTGGCTGAACTGTTGGGCGGGACGATCGAACTGGAAAGCTTCCCCACGAAAGGCAGCACCTTCACCTTGTTCGTACCCATGGATTCCGTTACCGGCATCCTGTCGAAAGAGACTTCCGACAACCTGAACGCTTATCACCAGTTACAATTGGGAGCGGAGGGCGGGGGGATCGATACCCTGCTCAATTCCCTGCGTGTCGCTAATGATGGAATAGACTCCTCCCAGATGAATATCGTCAACGAGATGATCAATGACTCCGGGGACGATCGTACCACCGTCCAGCCGGATGATAAGATCGTGCTGATCGTGGAAGACGACCTTCGCTTCGGAAAGATCATCATTGAAAAAGCGCATAACTATGGCCTAAGGGCGGTAGTAGCCACCAACTATATCGAAGTGTTCGATTTTATCAACCGGTTTATGCCCATCGCCATCACCCTGGACGTAAAGTTGCCCGATACCAGCGGCTGGAAGGTGCTGGACCTGCTCCGCAACGACCTTAGCTACCGGCATATTCCCATTCACCTGATATCCGGGGAGGAGAACCAGTTGCTGGCCCTCAAACGGGGCGCCCGGAGCTTCCTGTTGAAGCCCCTGGAAAATGAGTCGCTGAACGAACTGTTCGAAGACATCATCACCTTCAATAAAAAAGAGACGAAGCGCATCCTCGTAGTCGAAGACAATGAAATCGACTCTTCCCAGATCACCAAAATGCTGCAGGGCGGCAATATGGAAGTGACGATCGTTCCCACCGGGAAAAAAGCTCTGCAGGAGAGCAACATAAAAGAATTTGATTGCATCATCCTGGATTATACCTTGCCGGATATTTCCGGCATCGACCTGGTCAGCCAGGTGAGCGCCAGCAAGAATAAACTGACTCCGGTCATCGTCTATTCAGCGAAGGATTTCGATAGAAAGGAATTGTATCATCTCAATAAGAGCTCCAACACGGTGCTGCTGAAAGGCGTAAATTCCCTGGAACACTTGCTGGAAGAGACCGTACTGCAATTGCATATCAACCACAAGGAACTGGCCCCGGAGAAAAGAAAAGTGATCGAGAACATCCGGAGGAAAGATGACATTCTCACCGGTAAGAATATCCTTTGCGTGGATGACGACGTGCGGAACTTATTCGCGCTGACTACCGTTTTCGAGCGGTATAATATGAACGTCATTACGGCGGAGAGCGGAAAGGAAGCGATCAGCATTATCAATGATGACCGGCAAAAGATCGATATGGTGCTGATGGATATCATGATGCCTGAAATGGACGGGTACGAGACTACCCAGAAGATCAGAAGGGAACATAAGAACAGTACCTTGCCGATCATCGCCGTGACAGCCAAAGCCATGAAGGGCGACCGGCAAAAATGTATCGAGGCGGGCGCTTCAGACTACATCACGAAACCTTTAAAGATTGATCAGCTCCTGTCCCTGATGCGGGTATGGTTCTATAAATAAACGGGTATGGTTCTTTAAATAAATTTGTTCGCATGCAGCCTAAGATATTAATCGTGGACGACCGGGAAGATAACCTGCTCTCTATGGAGAGCCTGCTGGAACCTGATGGATACCGGGTGATCAAGGCAGGTTCCGGTCGCCAGGTATTGAAAATATTACTCACGGACTTCGACTTCGCCCTGATTCTCATGGATGTACAGATGCCCAACCTCAACGGATTCGAGACGGCCTCCCTCATCTATGAGCGCGAGAGGCTGAGACATATTCCCATTATTTTTATAACGGCCAATAATTATGGCGAGGAAAATATCTTCAGGGGATATCGGGCCGGGGCGGTGGACTATATTTATAAGCCGGTGAACCCGGACTTGCTGCGGGCCAAAGTGGGGGTATTTGTGGACCTGTACCGGAAGAATCACCGGTTGCTGGCTCAGGAACAAAAACTGGTAGCCATCAACAAGAACCTGGAGATGGAGATCAATGACAGGAAGGTCTCGGAAGAGAAAGTGATCGAGCTTAACCGACAACTGCTGGAAAATATTTCCAGCCTGGAGAAAGCCAATAAAGACCTGGACCTTTTCGCCTTTATGGCCTCCCATGACCTGCAGGCCCCACTGCGTAAGATCCGCATGTTCAGCGACCGGCTCCTGTCCGATCACCAGCAAGGACTGAATAAAGATGGTCAGTTATACCTTTCCCGGATCCAGCAGGTTGCCAAGAGAATGCAGGACCTCATCAATGATATCCTGCGATTTTCCAAAATGTCCGGCGAACAGGAATCCTTCCAGGAAGTGGACCTCAATGGGATTTTCCGGGAAGTCTTGTCGGAGATGGAAGGCCCCATCCGGGAGAAGAATGCTGAAATTATCCTGGATACCCTTCCCATATTACCGGCCAACGCCGGGCTCATGGTACCGCTTTTTGCCAACCTGCTCAATAATTCCCTGAAATATAGTAAAAGGCAGATTCCACCCCTCATTCAGATACGCCATGAATTGACCCCCGTTAACGAGGGAATCAATGGGAAAGAGACGGAAACAGGATATTGCAGGATTTATATCGAGGATAATGGTATTGGATTTGACCAGAAATATGCCGAGCAGATCTTCGATATGTTCAGACGCCTCCATTCCAATGCAGAATATGAAGGCACCGGGATCGGCCTGGCTCTTTGCAAAAAGATCGTAGAGAAACACAAGGGCTTTATCTCAGCCCGGGGCCGGCCCGGAGAAGGGGCCCTATTTATCGTATCTCTGCCCTTAAAAAGGACGAAAAAAGAATTGGTATGATGCTCCCAACTTTACCCACGCGCATTTTGATCGTAGAAGATGATGAAGATGACTTTCTGATCATTGAAGCCTGTATCAGGGACATCCCCGAAAAGGAATTCCTGATAGACTGGTGTTACCAATATGAGGAGGCGCTGGAACGTATCCGCCAGGGCCGGTATGATATTTATTTTCTGGACTATCTCCTGGGAGAAAAGACAGGACTGGAATTGTTGCAGGATGCTGTAACGTTTGGTTGTGAAGACCCGCTGGTCCTCCTCACCGGGATCGGCAACCGGGATGTGGATATCCAGGCGATGACCATCGGCGCCGTGGATTACCTGGTGAAATCGGAGATCAATACAGAGAAACTGGAGCGCTGCATCCGTTACGCCCTGGAAAGAAGCACCTATCTCAAGGCCCTGAAAGTCAATGAACGTAAATTCAGAAATATCTTCGAACGATCCAAAGATGCCGTTTTCCTGGCCGGAGAAGACCTGGTCTTCCGCGATGCCAATGCGGCGACCTCCCAGTTATTTAAGTTTAATAAAGAAGAGCTGAAGGATCTGAGCCTCTATAAACTGTTTGCCCGGAAGGAAGCGGCTGCCCTGCTGCAGGAGAAACTACGGAAGACAGGAGAAGTGGAAGACGAAGAGGTCGAAATGCTGACCCGCAACAGGGAAAAAAAGAATTGCATTTTATCCCTCTCACGGCAGGCCAATTCCAATGGAGAAACCTATATCCAGGGCATCATTCACGATATCACCAATCTCAAACGCATTGAACGGGCCTCTTTCCAGATAGAAAAACTGCGATCGACGGCTACGCTCCTGCGGACCCTTGCGCATGAAGTGCGGAATCCACTGACGAATATTAACCTGTCCGTTGAACAATTGAAGCCCGANATCAACAGNGAGGACGCTAATATTTACCTGGACATCATCGCCCGCAACTGCGGACGCATCGACGGACTCATCTCTGAATTGCTCGACCTAAGCCGGCCTGCCGAGATCTCCCTGCAAAAGGCCCCCCTGCAAGCCATCATCGACACCACCCTGGCGGCCGCATCGGACCGGATCTCCCTGAAAAATATCCGGCTGGACCTATTTTATCCCGATCAGCCCGCTTATATCATGGCCGATATCGAAAAGCTGAAGATCGCCTTTCTCAATATCGTCATTAATGCGGTGGAGGCCGTGCCGAAAGTATCGGGAAATATCACCATTTCGATAAAGGAAGAAGGCGCGCAGTATAGGGTATTCATCAACGATAACGGAAGTGGTATTACCGAAGAGAATCTCTCCCGTATCTTCGAACCCTATTTCACCTCCAAGACCAATGGCTTCGGCCTGGGCCTGGCTGCTACCTGGAATATCCTGCAATCGCATCACGTCTCGATAGATGTTAACTCCCAGCCTGGCGAAGGAACGAGCTTCATCCTGGTCTTCGAACAGGCTAAAGCCGCAATGGGACTGCCTAAATAAATAGTGGACTCCTTATGGATAGGCGATTGGATCTAATTCCAGGATCTGGTGCAGATGATGAAGCAAATGATTGCAATAATCCGCCGCCAGCCATTCGATCGTATGTTTCGTCCTATCGGAAGCCGCGCATCGCGCTCTCGCAGCCTCCGGAGAGACATGCTGAAGCAACAAACAGATATGCCGGTTCAGAAGAGTCCATAAAGAAATCAGGTCATCGGTAGGGTAGTGCTGATAATGGGCAATAGCCACCCATTTATCCTGGTCATAGACGATCCGGGGAGTATCTTCATACTGGGCCACGACAAATCTCCGTATATTATTCTGAGCGGAATCGACGAGATGCCCCAGGACTTCTCTCTTACTCCATTTCCCGGGCCCGGGCCGGTGGGAATAACTGTCTTCCGGAATAGCGCTCAGCCTGCCGGAATAGTTGATAATTATTTTTTGTAAATGTTCGATGGTGGCTTGCATACCAGGGGGCTTTTGCTGGCCCGAAGATACCGATTCATAAAAAAATCCCTGCGATAATTTATACATCATTTTCCCTACAATGTCCATTGATGGCCTCCTGGCATCGGCGTAATTTTGGTTTATTAATAGAAATCATTAATAGAACGCTCATGGCAGAATTTAACCAATTGCTGATCAGTAACATCGAATACCTGCGACCTTACGCAGTCGTCTTTACGCAGGACCGCGAAAGTGCAAAAGACCTTTTGCAGGAAACGCTCTGCCGGGCGCTGGCCAACCGGGAGCAGTATACAGCCGAGACCAATATTAAAGGGTGGCTGTTCACGATCATGCGTAATACTTTTATTAATAACTATCGCAGAAGCGGCAGGACTAAAAAGATCTTTAATTTTTATCTCCGGGAATTTCCGGAGAACAGGGAGACTGCCACCGGCAACCCTGCCGAAAGCAGCCTGGAAGCGAAAAAAATCCTGGCCGTCGTTCACGCACTGCCCGATAACCTCCGGATTCCTTTTTGCCTGCACTTTGAAGGATATAAATACCAGGAAATTGCCGATCTGATCGATATAACCCTGGGCACCATCAAAAGCCGCATCCATCTGGCCCGGAAATTACTCCGGGAACAGATCAGCCGCGACCGGATCCAGCTTAACTAGCGCCCTTTCGCCCGATCATTGCTTCGGGAAATCCAGATTGGCTTTGATGGCCCCGATCTGTGCAACATGCCTGGCTGAATGAGCGGCTTCCAGGATCAGGAGCTGGTAAAGATCAATGGTGCCCACCAAAGGATGAGTAACCCAACGATCTTTCAGATTGTCTTTTGTCGTTAAAACATAAGCAATAACAGACTCCCTGCGGCTACTGAAATTTTCCAGCATAGACCGGCTGTCAGGAGATGGGCTGACCGGCTCCAGCATTTTGAGGGTCTTGAATTTTTTCGTGCGGTCTGTCATTGCCTGGATCACCTGTCCGTCGCTTAGCCAGGATCCGTTCTTCTTCCCGGGGTCGATGGGTTGCCCAAGGGCGCCCTGCATCCATTGCCAGCCAAAATCTCCGGCAATACTAAGGTGTTCGATACATTCAGCGATAGACCACTCCGATGGGCCGGCACGGAAGTTCAATTGTTCAGCGCTAAGCCCTTCTATCCCGCTAAACAAACACTCTTTCGACTCGTCGAGATAGTCTGCGGCAAATTTCCTTTCAGCAGCATTCAAGGATTCTAAAAGTAAATCTTCCATTTTTGCGATGTTTTAGGATGATATGATAAGATCTGTCTTTGTAATGACGAACCAACTGTCAGCGATCGGACAACGGATTGAAAAAAGATCGGAAAAATCCGGATTTAGGTAATTTCCACGATATACTGCCATCCTGGAGATAGACAGCTTAGCTTCCGGATCCAGGAGGATCCTGCTAAAACTACTAAAATGCCCGTATTTAACAAATACGCATACGAAATAAATTTAAAGTAGGAAGGCGCTGAACGCGATTTGATAATGTCCCTGACAACCAATAATTTTGCGGGCACGACAACAAAAATGGATCATAGGTCCGATAAATAAATTACGAATGAGACAAATTGCTTTTCGGGAGGCTCTGCGCGAAGCCATGAATGAAGAAATGCGTCGCGATGATCGTGTCTTTTTAATGGGAGAAGAAGTGGCCGAATACAACGGCGCTTATAAAGTCAGCCAGGGAATGCTGGACGAATTTGGCCCCAAAAGGGTGATCGACACCCCGATCTCCGAACTGGGCTTTGCTGCCGTAGGAGTAGGAGCCGCACAGCACGGCCTTCGTCCTATCGTGGAATTTATGACCTTTAATTTCGCGGTACTGGCCCTGGATCAAATCTTAAATACAGCTTCCAAAATGCTGGCTATGAGCGGCGGACAGCTGAGCTGTCCCATCGTTTTCCGCGGACCCAACGGTTCTGCCGGACAATTGGGCGCCCAGCACTCTACTGCCTTCGAAAGCTATTATGCCAATATCCCCGGTCTTAAAGTGGTGTCTCCCAGCAATGGATATGATGCCAAAGGCCTGCTCAAGCAGGCGATCCGCTATGAAGAAGACCCCGTCATCTTCATGGAAGGAGAGACTACCTACGGAGATAAATCAGAGGTTCCCGAAGAAGAATATTATATTGAATTAGGCAAAGCCGACGTAAAGAAACAAGGGAGGGACGTGACGATCGTTTCTTACAACAAAATGATGAAAGTGGCCCTGGGCGCGGCAGCCGAACTGGAAAAAGAGGGCGTGAGCGCAGAGGTTATCGACCTTCGGACCATTCGCCCACTGGACTGGATGACCATCCTGGAGAGCGTGAAAAAGACCAACCGCCTGGTGATCGTTGAAGAACAATGGCCCTTTGCTTCCATTTCTTCCGAAATCACCTACCGTATCCAAAAAGAAGGATTCGATTACCTGGATGCACCGATTCGCCGGATCACTTCCGCCGATGCTCCCCTGCACTATGCCCCGAATCTGGCGGCATTAGGCATTCCGGACATTGCCCGGACTGTGAAACTGGTGAAGGAAGTTATGTACATGAACAAATAGCGCCGATCCATAATATCATATGGATTTTCTATATCAGGTTGATCCCGTTCTGTCCTTCAGAACGGGATTTTTTCGCCCCCCGAACGCAGCCCTCCCGGTGAGGCATAAAAAAATCCCGGTATCTGTAAAGACCCCGGGATTCGAACATACGATCAAAGGCTGACTTATTTGATCGCTTCCAGCGCTGAATTGAACAGCACGATGAAGCCATACACACAGCCTAATAATACACCGCCAAGAATAGTTAATTTGAAAAGTACTTTACCGGTAGGGATAGCCTGAAGTTCAAGTTCCTGCTTCATAGGGAATTATTTTAGTTGGATTAATAAATAGTTTTACATCGGTTTGGATACAGCTAAGGTAATAAAAAGCTTCTTTCCAGACAAGTTTCCAGACAAAGTTTTTTTACGTAGGATAAATACGACTCTTACGCTGCCGAAAGGTTAATTAACTAGTATATCTAAAATTTAAATAGCAACAAAATGTATAAAATACTAAAAACCAATGTTTAAGCATAATTAGTCCGATCCCGTAAACTTAAGGCTAAAATTTCATCGGGGCTGAATTCCGTCAAAAAAGGCTTCTCCGCCAACTCCTCCGAAGCCATATGACAGGCATAGCCCGGGAACCAGGATAATGGTCGGATATTCCAGTGCCGTTCCCCCAGTTCAATAGACATACTGTTTTCGATCTTCAGGCCGGCCAGTGGTAGATTAAGACCCCGGCCATCTGCTTTGGACAGGCATTCCTTGGCCGTCCAATAATGATAGAAAGTGGTAAGCGGGTCTTCCGAACCCAGGATCGTCCTCCATTCCCGGTCCGAAAACTGACCTTTAAAATCCGCAATGGCCAGATGCCTGATCTCTTCCAGGTCGATGCCCACCCCTCCCTGGCTTCCCAGGATACAGGCAACCCGGGTCCCCGAATGCGAAATATTAAAATCGGGACCGCCTGCCAGGTAAGGCCTCTCATAAGCGGTGTACCGCAGATCGTTCAGGTTTCCCGTAAAACCTTCGTCCCGAAGAGCCGCCAAAAGAAGATGTTTTCCTAATAAACAGCCATGCGCGTCCTGCCACCTCCTGTATTTCTCCACCTTTTGTATCATACCCGCGGGCAATTGGGACAGCAGCGATTGCCAGATCTCAGGGGAGACCGGGGACTCGTAGGCGATAGAATAGATCCGAATGCTCATGGTAGTCCTAATTTACTTTTTTTTCACCAATTTCCGTCATTAACTGCCCGGCCCCGGCCAGGCCCGCAACTGATGCGTATAGAATGTCCATTCCGGCGTTTCAATAGCAGCTTCCTTCTTATCCACCCGATACCAGGGACTCAAGGTCCCNTCCACAGGATTGTTGACGATATGAATATCCTGGGCCGGCATATAACTTTGAGCCAGCAGGTAAACCTTATGGCCCATGGAATCTACAGCCATATCCACGACCAGCATTGCATGCCCCGGAGATCCTCCCCGGATCAGCACATCCCCGATCAGCATGTCGTCGAAAGAACTCACCGGAACCAATTGTTTCTCCAGCGACAGCGTACCGCAATAGGAGAATACCGTCTCCAGGTAGGCGGAGAAACAGGCACGATCGTCACAAACAGAACGGGTCGCTTCTGGGCCCGACCGGGAGGCCGCAGGCTGCAGCGCATATTGCACCAGCCTGTCTCCCGATAATCGCACCCGCCTGCCGCCGGCCCATTCCCTGAAATTGAGCCGGGTTCTTCCTGCCGTATAAAAATCAATATCCGCAAAATCTTTTTGCGCATACAGAAACTCCGCCCTGAGTCGCATCACGGCGTCAGCGCATTGCTGCAGGTCTTTATGACCTACGGAGATATCCAGCACCGCGAACTGGGCTTCCTGGTTCCGCTTGGGAGACCCGTCGAACAGGTAGACGGTCCTGTCCTTTTTGAGAGAGATTTGCCGCAGCCATGCCCCAAAGCTATTTCTTCCGGCAGCTATCCGCCGGTAGTCCGCCGGCGCCGGGATAGCCCCCACAAAAAGGTAGGGATTTTTGGCCGGCGCCTGGGCCCGCTGATCACAGGAGCAGCAAAAAAAGAAAATTATTATACTTCCTTTAGGGAGCAGAGAGCGGAGGTTCCAACGCATATCGTTAAATTTGAGGTTTATACAGCCGATAGGAAGCCTGTCTGCTATTATTCCATAAAAAAGATTGTTAAAGCTCATGTCGAACATCCTGATCATAGACGACGAAAAAGCGATCCGTAAGACCCTAAGTGAGATCCTCTCCTATGAAGGCTATAAGATTGACGAGGCCGGCGATGGGGAAGAAGGCCTGAAAAAATTTAAAGAAAAAGAATACGACGTTATCCTCTGTGATATAAAAATGCCCAAGATCGATGGGATTGAATTCCTGGAAAAGGCGAAAGAGGCCAACCCCGATGTACCCATCATCATGATCTCCGGGCACGGAACGATCGAGACGGCCGTCGAAGCCGTCAAGAAAGGAGCCTACGATTATATTTCCAAACCACCCGACCTCAACAGGCTCCTCATCACGATCCGCAATGCCATGGACAAGACCACCCTGGTGGCGGAAACGAAAGTGCTGAAGCGTAAGGTCAGTAAAGTACAGGAGATCGTAGGATCTTCCAACCCCATCCAGAAAATTAAAGAGACCATCGAAAAAGTAGCCCCCACCGATGCCCGTATCCTGGTCACCGGGGAGAATGGAGTGGGGAAGGAACTGGTTGCCCGCTGGGTGCATGAAAAAAGCAACCGGGCCAGCGGCGCCCTCGTGGAAGTCAATTGCGCCGCCATTCCCAGCGAGCTGATCGAAAGCGAGCTCTTCGGCCATGAGAAAGGCTCCTTCACCTCGGCCGTCAAACAGCGCATCGGCAAATTCGAACAGGCCAATGGCGGGACCCTCTTCCTGGACGAGATCGGAGATATGAGCCTCACCGCACAGGCCAAGGTGTTGCGGGCCCTGCAGGAGGGAAAGATCACCCGGGTAGGCGGCGATAAGGATATCAGCGTGGACGTCCGGGTAATAGCCGCCACTAATAAGGACTTGCTGAAAGAGGTGGACGAACGGGCCTTCCGCCTGGATCTCTATCACCGCCTTAGCGTGATCATCATTCACGTCCCTTCCCTCAACGAGAGAAATGACGATATTCCCTTGCTGGTAGACAAATTCCTGATAGATATCTGCGCCGACTACGGCATCGCCAAGAAGGCCATCGAAGACGAAGCCATCAAAGCCTTGCAGAAACACAACTGGACCGGTAATATCCGCGAGCTGCGCAACGTGGTGGAACGCCTGATCATCCTTTCCGGCAAGACGATCAATAAAGACGACGTGGAAAGTTATGTGTTGCCGAAAAAATAATTTCCATTCATGAACCCAATCTATTGCATCAGCGGCCTGGGAGCCGACGAACGGATCTTTTCCAAGCTGATCCTTCCCGGCGTACTGCTCACCCCTTTGCAATGGATCCAGCCACAGAAAGAAGAACGCATAGAAGCTTATGCGAAGAGGATGACCAGTCAGCTTCATTCGCATCCGATCAGCCAGGATCCCTCGAATCAGCGGGCGCACCAACCCCAACCTATTTTCATCGGCGTTAGCTTCGGGGGAATGATGGCCCTTGAAATGGCCAAATTCTATCCGGGGGCGAAAGTGATCCTTATCTCCAGCGTCAAATCCCGGGAAGAACTGCCTGGATGGATGAAACTGGCGGGTAACCTGCGCCTGAACAGGCTGCTCCCTCTAAAACCCCCGAGATGGGATCGTCTGGAAACCGATTTCCTGGGGACAGAGACAGAGGAGGAGCGGCAATTGGTAAGGCAATTTAGCAACAGCTCTGATCCGGTCTATCTGCGATGGGCCCTGGGACAGGTCATTAACTGGCAGAATGAATGGCAACCTGCCTCCCTCTCTCATATACATGGAAGTAATGACAAGACCTTCCCGTGCAAGAACATCCGGGCGACCCATATCATTCCCGGAGGCGGTCATTTTATGGTGATGAACCGGGCGGGAGAAGTCTCCAGGATCCTCGAATCTCTCCTGGCCCCTGAATCTATCTTTTTTTTGTAATATTTCCCCCTCCCTGGCGACCAATACACCAGACGCATCCGGAAAAGGATGCTTCCGGCTCCCGGGCGGACAGTGACCATCCGGCCAGAGTTTTAGCAAAACTTTCCGGATCAATGTTTTGGGGGCCCGATTATTACATTAAATTTGCCCGGAATCATAAAAAACTAAAGGAATGTCGACTCATCAGTTGCTGGTTTTAGTACTTATTCAATTATTTATCCTCTTATTGCCCTCCGTTGGTCTCTATAAAATGTTCGAAAAGGCCGGCGCCCCCGGCTGGAAAGCATTTATTCCCTTTTATAATACCTGGGTCATGCTGGAACTGGCCGAACGCCCCAAGCATTGGGTCTTCTGGCAACTCATCCCGGTCGTAGGATGGTTCATCTCGATGGGAATCTTCGTGGAATTCGTCAAGGCCTTCGGCAAATTCAAGCTGTATGAGCATGCTCTGGCCTCCCTCTTGCCCGTTCTCTACTTCCCTTACCTCGGATTCAGCCCTAAAGAGAAATTCCTCGGGGCTGAACCGGTAAAAAAACATAAAAAAGGCACCGCCCGCGAATGGATCGACGCCGGGGTCTTCGCCATCGTAGCCGCTACCCTGATCCGCACCTTTGTCTTCGAAGCTTATACGATCCCGACGGGATCCATGGAAAAGACCTTGCTGATCAATGACTTCCTCTTCGTCAGCAAATTCAGCTACGGCCCCCGCATACCGAATACCCCCTTGTCGATCCCCTTCGTTCATAATACCATGCCCATCACGAACGGTAATTCTTACCTGGAGTGGATCAAAGTTCCCTACACCCGCTGGTTTCCCAGCCCGGTAAGACGGGGAGACGTAGTGGTCTTCAATTTCCCCGCCGGAGATACGGTGATCAACTTACCCGATTATCAGTCCCAAAGACCCTATTATGACGTGTGCCGGGAACTGGGACAGGGTAATATCGATTCCGGTCGCCAGGTCATCCTCAACAGCCCTGACCAATACCCGCTGGTCATCCGCCCCGTAGACAAACAGGAGAACTATATCAAACGCTGCGTGGCTATCGCCGGCGACACCCTGCAGATCAAAGACCAGATTTTATACATCGATGGGAAGGCGCAGGTCTTTCCCCCGGAATCCCAGACCTATTATACTGTGGAAACAAAAGGCCAGCCCCTGGACGAGACCGTAATGAGAGACGAATACAACCTGGATATGACCAATGGCGATGATGTCCGTACCACAGGCACTCCCAACGTCTATGTCATGCTGCTCACCTGGCGCGCCCACGAAAAAATGCTGAAGAACGGTCTGGCCAAAAGCATCGTGCCGCAGATAGACAGCTCCCTGGGAGTCTATCCCTACGATAGCCTCCATAACTGGAGCCGCGATAATTATGGCCCCATCTGGCTGCCTAAACAAGGAGCTACCCTCACCCTCACCCGGCAGAATTACTCCGTATACGAAAGGGCCATCCGCGTCTACGAAGGCAACAAGCTGGAAATGAAGGATGGTAAGTTTTTCCTCAACGACCAGGAAGCCACCCAATATACCTTTAAAATGAATTATTACTGGATGATGGGGGACAACCGCCATGGATCACAGGACTCGAGATACTGGGGATTCGTTCCCGAAGACCATGTGGTAGGAGAGGCCTGGCTGATCTGGATGAGCTGGAATAAAGGAGTGCGCTGGAGCCGCCTCTTCCAGAAGATCAAATAATTTCAGACAACGATCCCGGCAAAGCCGGGATCGTTATTTAACTTCGGCGCTGATGCAAAAAAAAGAAATTGGATTTTCTTACGAGGTCTACGACTCCTTGGAAGAATTAAATAAAGAAGATGCTCAATTATTAAACGAAGCGAGGGCCGTCACCAAGAATGCCTATGCCCCCTATTCGCATTTCAGGGTCGGGGCCGTAGCAAAACTGGAAAACGGACAAATCGTCTCCGGGACCAACCAGGAAAACGCCGCTTTCCCCGCAGGGATCTGCGCTGAAAGAGTGTTGTTATCAGCGGCTTCGTCCCTCTATCCGGGCGTAGCGATCGATACTTTGGCCATCAGCTACGATAATGAGAATGGTCCCAGCGATCAGCCCATCTCTCCCTGTGGTATCTGCCGGCAGTCCCTGCAGGAATCCGAGCAAAGGGCCGGAAAGCCTATACGCCTGATTTTGGGTGGACAAAAGGGACAGATATACATCATCCCAAAAGCCAGTCTGCTGCTGCCGCTGGCCTTCACAAGCGACGAACTGAAATAAATACGTGTATGTCAAAAGCTATCCAAGGCGTGTTACTTATTGCCATAGCTGGCGTCGATCTGTCTTTCCCGGCTTTCCATGCAATGTCCAGATAACATTGTTTTAATAACCTTGTATTTGTTTTCTCAATAGTTTTACTGTAAATTAGTTCTTGTAAGAATATTTAGGTGTCTACAGTTACTATGTTAACCCCTACTCACAGCTAAGTAATTTCCGTATCCAATTTAACCTGCATAACATAACCTGGTTGGGCCTTAAGATTAAGTAGTTGACCAATTGTTCGCTGATATAAAATTTTTGGCATGGTACATGTCAGATATATTTATAATGTTTTTTAGCACGCGACTGTGCGACCTTATAACTACAACCTTATGCTATTCAAGCCTATTAACATTGCTATTGTCGATGACCACTCCTTATTTAGGAAAACATTAAAAAACTACCTTTCAGAACATGAAAATTTAAATGTCGCCATCCAGGCGGCAGATATGTTCGACCTCTTTAGTAAGCTAAAAACATCTTCGATCGATATCCTGTTAATGGATATTTTTATGCCCCAATTGAATGGTAATGAGGCATTAAAGACCCTACGCATCGAATATTCCACCATGAAGATACTTGTATTGTCCATGAGCACGGATATAGACCTGATCAGTGACTTGTTGGATGCAGGTATTCATGGCTATATCTCCAAGGCGGATGAACCTGAAGAACTGCTTCAGGCAATCGAGGCAGTTGCGGAGAATAGGATTTACCGCAACAAGCTATTTACAGAAGCACTCTATTGGAACAAACAAAATAATATAAAGTCTTTCGGTGATGGGGCAGAATTCTCCCTCAATGAGCGTGAGAAAAAAATTCTACAGTTGATCTGGGAAGAAAAAAGCAATAAAGAAATTGCCGACGCTCTCTTTTTAGGCATAAGATCTGTTGAAAAGATCCGGCAGGACATGAAAGAAAAAATCGGTGTCAAGTCGACAGTGGGGTTGTTAAAATATGCTATAAACAAAAAGATCATCGGGATTGGCACAAGAAGTTCTAACCTCATTCGATAACACTTAATAATTATCCATCACTAGCCTGACCTGAACTATTACTGCCCCTTTTCGTAAAAACCGAAATAAAAAATGGCATTAGTACTAATCTTTGTCTGGTTTTTTTTGAATTAATTTGTTGCCAATAACGAAGCTCCACTCCTAGAAAAGCCTTCTGGAAAGATCGTTCCTGGTATATTTATCGGATACGAAACCTCACCGTCACTCTGGTCTACTTTCCTTTCTATTAATGTTAAATGTTGTTTTATTGCAGGGAATGTTACTTGCTTTAGCGATAGCTATGATCGAAGCCATAAAAACTATTCAAATTAATACATTCTCCACCGGGTGGCGTCATTTCTTTACCGGGCCATTTTCCTGACATGAAAAAAGTTCTTATAGCCACACATATTAAATTTTGGAACCAATATTCCGGAGATTCATCCAGGCTCCAGGCTTTAATTGAATTCCTTAACTGCCGGGTCGAACTTACGGTGGCTTATGGTGGTAACGTAACAGACGAAGATCTGAGAACGATCGTCATCTTAAAAAAGGGCCTTCGTCTGGAGTTATTGGGCAGCAAAACGGAAATTCCGGAATACATAGGATTGTTCAGTGCATTTATGGCCGGCCGATATTTCGACGTCTGTATCATCGAACACGTTCTTCTTTCCTTTTTAGCGCCGGTAGTGCCGGATCATAGCAGGCTTATGCTGGATACGCATGATATCGCCAGCGACAGAAGCAAAAGTTTTAAGAAAATGGACGAGAATACGACAATGATGGATATTTCCGAAGAACAGGAACTTCAGTATTATAGGGCATTCGATCATGTCATATTGATCCAGCAGAACGATTACAATAAGATCAGCAGGATATTAGGCAAAGATAAAACAATTTTGGCCCCTCATCCCGTTGTAGCGGAACAGCAGGAAATCAGGCGCTCGGTCAAAACGATCGGTTTTGTCGCCAGCGCTTATTCGCCCAATGTCGATTCTGTCAATTGGTTCATTAACCATGTATGGTCCCGGATCAGAAAGCTTGGTGTGTCCCTTGATATATATGGCACCGTATATAGGGGAATGGACCTCGATCATCTTGACGGGGTTAACATTAAGGGGGTCGTGCCTGACCTTTCGCAGATATATAAGACTATTGACATTGTTATCAATCCCGTAAGGTTTGGCGCAGGCCTGAAAATTAAAAATGTGGAGGCGATGGGCAATGGCCTGCCTCTCGTCACCACTACTCACGGAGCTTCCGGCATTATAGACGGCGAATGGACCGATTGCCTGCTCGTAGCAGATGATCCTGAATTATTTTACCGGCATCTGAACCTGCTGATAGAAAGTTACGATCGCAGAAAATCCCTGGGGGATAATGCGTACCGGTTGACCAGAACGAAATTCTCGCCGGAACAATGTTTTAATGAGTTGTTTGCCAGGATTAATGAGCCGGTAGAGTGACAGGCGTTTTCGTAAAAACCGAAATGATATTTCGTATGATTTCTACTAGCCTGCAGTATTAAGTGCATTATATTTATAACCGGGAATAAAAAAAACGAAGCACACACCTTTCTTTTATAATTATTATTTCCTCATAAGAAAGGCGGCAATGTTACTTGCTGTAGCGGTAGCTACATCTATAACCGTAACATGCGCCTTCCAGCACCATCTTACGTCCAGGTTATAAAAGTTTTCTTATGAATAAATTTAATTCAGGCTGGTATCTTATTTACACTAAACCCCGGCATGAAAAAAAAGTATCTCAGCGGCTGACGGAGATGAACATCAATAGCTTTTTACCAACAAGAAAAATATTAAGGAACTGGCATGATAGAAAAAAATATGTGGACGAGCCTCTTTTCCCGTCTTATATTTTCATTTATCTGAATGATATGCAGAATTATTATGAGGGGATAGATGCAGAAGGCGCCTTGTACTATGTAAGATCAGGAAAAGAGATTTCCCGGGTCAGCGACTCGGTGATCGATGGTATAAAATTGGTTGCCAACAAGGGGGAAAATATAGAAGTATCCAGCAACAGCTTTCAGCCCGGCCGCCGCCTGGTGATCAGTCAGGGAGCATTGACAGGCCTTTCCTGCGAAGTGATTCGGTTTGACAACAAACAAAAACTACTCGTCCGGGTCGAACTTTTACAAAGGAATATACTGCTGAGCCTTCCTGCCGAATATATGATGGCAATATAAATATCCGTGCTTCAAGCAACGCTTATCCTCAAACTCAGATGAATGAATAAAATATCGATTTGTACAGTATGTATGAACAGGACTGCCCAACTGGCACAAACCCTACCCGTAAATATTATAGATAATATCAATCATCCAAATATAGAATTTATAATACTGGATTACAATTCAAAGGATGGAATGGAAGATTGGGTGAAGGCTCATTTGTCGGAATATATAAATACCGGTTTGGTGAAATATTACAAGACCTATGATCCGGAATATTTTAGCGCTTCACATTCAAAGAACATGGCCGTAAAACTGGCTTCCGGTAATATTAATTGCCTTTTGGACGCCGATAACTATGCCGGCCCCGGTTACGCCCAATGGGTGGACTCCGTATTTGGAAATGGGGAAGGAAAGATCATTATAACGACCCTTCGAAAGGAATTCATCATCTACAGGGACCAGGGTGGGAAAATATGCTTCAGAAAAGATGATTTTAATGCCATTAACGGATTTGACGAAGCTTTCAAAAGTTACGGCCTTGAAGACGTAGATGTTGTCAGAAGGATGGAGAAAGACGGTGGAACAAGGGTATTTATCGACGATGAAAGATATTTGAGATACATCGGCCATTCACATGAAGAACGATTAGCGAATTATCCACTGATGAATAAAATCGACTCCCTGTACCTGCAGGATCCGACATCCAACAAGAAAAGCAACAAAGCCCTGTACCTTTTTAAAGACAATAGTTTTATGGAAGTGCACTACGAGTTCAACGCGCAACTAGAAAAGGATATTCTGTGGAGCTTCGGCGGATGGAAAATTAAATCTGACGGTCAAAAGAACGGACATTTTGAGAGGATAAAGAACACGCTGCTGCTGAAGTTTGAAAAAGAACCACCAGTGGTTTATCAGCAGACAAACACCGGCATTGTGAGCTATGATACAGGGGACAGGGTTTCCTGGGATAAAGTACCTGAAAAAGAAGAACTTTATTTCACCCTGGTCATGGGATATGGCGAATGTGTCAACCGGATAAAATACAAAGAGAATGACGGTGAAAATCCGTCCGTTAATGCCGGCGGATGGGGAAGAGGGACTGTATACTTCAATTTTGACACTTTGCAGGCGATTAATATTTGAAAGACTCGATCCACTGGGATATACGATCGGCGGCCACAGTCTTATAGTAAGCTATTTTAAAATGCACCCCCGGAAAGAGAACATTATCGATTTTTTGACGCAACATGCCCGGAGATCACCGCAGACTGCTGCCTTTTGTATTTTGCACAATGCAGGAGAACCTGAACAGGAGATCACTTACCCGGAATTGGCGTCCAGGGTCGAAGCGCTGGCCCACCGGTTAATTGAAATGCAATTGGAGGGGGAAAAAGTATTGCTGGTATATCAGGATATAATGAAGTTCATTGTCGCATTCCTGGCCTGCCAGTTCGCGGGCATTGTGGCGGTTCCGGCGCCTTATGCAAAGGGAAGGAAACAAGTTGCAAGACTATGTGCCATTATGCGCGATGCCGGGGCCCTTACCGTTTTTTGCAGCGGTGATTCCCTGGTATCCCTGCAGAAAGGGCTGGATAGTATTCTCCTGGAGGGGGAAACGCAGGTAATTAATACAGATGTACAAGATCTGCCGGGGGGATATTTGCCGGTACTAAAGCCGGTATTCCATCCGGTAGCCTTCATTCAATATACTTCCGGATCTACGGGAAACCCCAAAGGCGTCGTTATCTCACAAAAGAATTTGCTCCACAACCAGCAGCTGATTAAAGACACCTTTCGCTGTGATGAAAGCTCGGTCATTTTTTCCTGGTTGCCTTTTCACCATGATATGGGATTGATAGGCAATATATTGCACAGTATCTATATCGGGTGCAAATGTATCCTCCTATCACCGGTCCATTTTATGCAGTCGCCCGGAAGATGGCTTGAATCTATAACTAAATACAAGGTCACGCACAGCGGAGGACCCAATTTTGCCTATGATCTGTGTATCGATAAGATAGCACCGGATGAATTATCCAGGCTGGACCTGTCCAGCTGGAAAGTGGCCTATAACGGATCCGAGCCCATACGCCATGAGACGATACAAGCATTCGGCCGTACCTTCCAATCTGCCCGGTTCGATCCAAACGCATTTTATCCTTGCTATGGATTGGCCGAGGCCACTTTGCTGGTTTCCGGCAATAAAAAAGATCCTGTCCCGGCAACTGTCGTAATTGATAGGGAGACTACGGGTAACGGAGAGATTTCCCTGACGGATAAGAGCAATCCCCAGGCACAGGTTATAGTAAGCTCCGGAGAAGTCGCTTCCGGAATGGACATTAAAATTATTTCTGTTAATGATCAAAGGGATTGCGCTGAACTGGAGGAAGGAGAGATCTGCATTTCGGGAGATAGCGTCACAAATGGCTATTGGAATAAAGACAACGGGCCGTTTTTTTATGAAATGGACGGCAAGACATATCTGAGAACCGGTGATCTGGGGTTCTTCTACGAAGGGGACCTTTTTGTTCATGGAAGATTAAAGGACATGTTGATCGTACGGGGACGTAATCTTTATCCCCGGGATATTGAAGAAATGATATTCACCTGTGATAGCAGCATTGAAAAGAATGGTGTGGCCGTATTCAGTTCCGGTAATATGGGAGACGAAATGGTGATCGTAGCCGAAATAAAAAGGGCTTTTATAAAGAGCCTGAATTCCGCAAGCGTGATCCGTTCAATCGATAAAGACGTCAATGGCTCATTCGGTATCAATCCGCTCGATATTATTTTAACAGCGCCACTCGGTATTCCCAGAACGACAAGCGGTAAGATACAACGGGCCGTTTGCAGGGATCTCTATAATAGTAATTCTTTTGCTATCATCGGGGCAAAATCGCAACTACCCGGAAATACGGAAAACCGGGATACAAAGGACATCCAACTGGCTGAAGTACTTGGCAGCGGCAATCGTCCGGACATCCAAAAATATATTATGGCGCTGATCGGGTCGAAATTTGAACATATACAGCCAGAGCAGCTTACGGAGGCGACCGAACTGACTGGAATGGGCATAGATTCCCTCAGGGCCATGGAACTAATCAATGCTATTAACAGGGATATGAGTATTCATATGGATCCGGTAAAAGTATTCCATGACAATACATTGTCAGGTCTTATAACTACAATTGAAAATATGTTGTGGCTAAAACATCAACACGTCGTTGGTAATGAAATTAGCATATGAGAGCATCAGAAATTATTTCTGAGTTAAAGAAAAACAGGGTAGTGCCTAAATTGGTCGATGATCAACTGAAGCTGGTAGGCGAAACCAGGAATTTATCCAATGACCTTCTCAAGCTGATAAAAGACCGGAAGAACGAGCTTCGATCCTTTTTGATGGAGGCTATGGACGGGGTTTCCTCTACGCCTATTCCGTCTATTCAAAAACAGGGGCGATACCTGGCAACCCACGCACAAAAAAGAATCTGGATATTAAGTCAGTTCAAAGGAGGCGGCCCGGCGTATAATATTGTCGCCGGATTTTATTTAAAGGGACCTATATTTTTAATAATCTTAAATGCAGCATTCAATGCGGTGATCGAACGGCACGAAAGTCTTCGGACGCTCTTTAAGGATGAGGACAGTGAACTGAGACAGATAATTTTGGATCAGCTGCGTATAAAAGTCGACTTTGAAAATATAGAAAATACAACGGATGTAAAGAGCTACCTGAAAGCCGAAGAGGAAAAGTTCCGTAATTTTCATTTCGATCTGCAGCGGGGACCGTTGATCAGCATCAGATTATTCCGGATATCGGAACTGGAGCACGCGTTGCTTTTGGGCGTGCATCATATTGTATGTGACGGATGGTCCGCGACTATTATATTCAGGGAAGTAATGCACTGGTATAACGAGTATAGAAGAGGTATAACACCTGTTGCCAGGTCTTTAAAGATACAGTATAAGGACTTCGCATCCTGGCAGGATCACCGGATTGCGGATAGTAAGGGGCAAAAGGCAAAGGATTTCTGGAATCGTCAATTTTCGACGCTTATTAATCCCCTGAATTTGCCTGTCGACTACCCCGGGGCGGCTATCAAAAATTTTGAGGGGGGGCTGTTCAGGTCTTACTTTGAAGATCAGTTTTATACCCGTATTTCTTCTTTTTGTAAAGAAAATCATACAACCCTTTTTAATTTTTTCCGGGCAACGCTGGCTATTCTGCTGAATAAGTTTTCCGGGCAGGACGATTTGGTCATTGGCACTCCCGTCTCCGGCCGGAATCACTTTGACCTGGAAGATCAGGTTGGAATGTATGTAAATACACTACCCCTAAGAATCACCATCGATGTCAGGGATTCATTTTTAGCTTTCCTGACTAAGATATCTGATCACTCATTCGAAGCTTTTCAATATCAGGATTATCCTTTTGATAAAATTATCGAAGACCTTCCAATATCATGGAATGCCGGCGGAAACCCACTCTTCGATGTAATGATGGTAGTGCAGGACATTATGCATGGAGAGACTATCGCTCGTATAAATCAGGAATCCGAATTTGAGCTTTGCGAACTGGATAGTTATTTATACCAGTCGTCGTGCATCCAACGGGAAAACGTCCCCTCCAAGTTCGATCTTAGCTTCAATTTTGCCTTTGATGCCGGTAATAAATACTACCTGGAAATCGAATATGCTGCAAAGCTGTTTAAAAAGGAGAGTATCAGCCGTATTTTGAACGCATACCGGCTTATTGTAGTCCAGGTTCTCGATTCGCCGGGAACAATATTGAATGCTATTGAAATAATAGACACGGCCCAAAAGCATAACATCCTGACGCTCTTCAATGCTACGGAAGCGGACTATGTGCGGGAGAAGACGATCGTGCATTTGTTCGAGGAGCAGGCGGCCCGGACGCCGGATCATATTGCGGTAGCTTGTGAGGGCCGGGAGCTGAGCTATGCGGATCTGAACGGTATGAGCAACGAGTTGGGAGATTATTTAAGACGGGAGTATGGAATAAAGGCGGATGACCTGGTAGGAGTGCAGCTGGATCGGAGTGAGTGGATGGTGCTGGTCCTGCTGGGGGTATTGAAGTCGGGCGGGGCATATGTGCCGATAGATCCCGCCTATCCGCAGGAGCGGATAGACTATATGATCAAAGACAGCGGCTGTAAGCTGGTGATCGGGGAGGAGGAGCTGGAAAGGTATAAACAAAAGGGACGGATCTACAGCAGGGCGAACCTTCCCTGCGTCAACCGTCCGGG
>JGI25616J43925_10000037_pt1 | contig 41312 bp, 41 predicted proteins | sample GraSoi2013_100cm_FD_43925 | JGI IMG/M metagenome (IMG submission 43925) | reverse complement strand
AACAGCTTACCACGCCTTCGGCGTGGTGCGCCATTCATCCCCGGACTACGATTTCCTTCGGAAATCTTGTCCGGGGTTTTCTGTTAGGAAATAATAAAAGACTGACGAATTGAATCGTTAGTCTATTGGATACGGGAAGGACATGAGGGCGTCTTGTGGCAGTTTACGCAGATGCGATTCGAATTCCACAATAACCCATACATTTGAAGCGAAGCGTTGCAGCCTTGTTACGCACAAAGCACAGGGTGGGACAACGTAGGGGCTTTTCTTTTTGCCTTGACCGTCAACCCTTTTTCTGCTAAGATGTCTAAGCTTTAAAAACTTAATAATTAAGCTAAATATTCGGTAAGCAATAGACTTGCCGATAAGAAAGGGCGAGATCGCTGATCTCGCGAAAATCTTATGCCAAAATATGAGCTGATGTATATACTATCTTCAGCCGTCTCCGACAACGATGTCCCCCCTATCAGCGATGAAGTCAACAAATTCATTACTGATAATGGTGGCGCTCTTCTGACCCAGGAAATGCTGGGCAAGAAGAAATTGGCATACCCAATTAAGAAAACCCGGAACGGTTTTTATGTTGTCCAAACCTTCAATCTGGAAGGTGCCAAGTTGCAGCCACTCGATGACAAACTTAGGGCTATCGAGTCTATCATCCGTTATTTGTTTGTGAACGTGGAAGATCAGGAACGCCGCGCAGTGAAAGATGCAAAGATCCAGGAAAAAATGCGCGCTTCCCGCAAACCTAAAGTCGAAGCAGCCGCTCCGGAAGTCAAGCTGACGGAAACCGAGCTGGAACAAAAAATCGAAAAGGCTTTGGAATCAGAGGACTTAGCAAAATAATCTTAATCTCAAATCTATGGACCTTAATAAAGTTCAAATCATCGGCCGCTTAACCCGCGACCCGGAACTACGCACAACTCCCAGCGGAAAAAATGTCTGTTCATTTTCCGTAGCCACGGGATTTACCTGGACTGACCAATCTGGACAAAAAAAAGAGCAGACCGAATTCCATAACGTGGTGGCCTGGGGCAAGCTCGGGGATATAATCAACCAGTATATGAAAAAGGGGCGACAAATTTATATCGAAGGCCGGCTCCAAACTACTTCCTGGGATGACAAAACCAGCGGCCAGAAGCGCTACAAAACTGAAATAGTCGCCGAAAATATGATCATGCTTGGCAGTAAGCCTGGTGAGGGGCCCGCAACTTCTCCGGCCATGCCACAACAACCCCGTGCAGAACAGCCTGAACCAGGCTCTAGCATTCCAGAAATCCAGATCGATAACGACGACTTACCATTTTAAGCCAATTATAAATTAGAAATTTAAACTATCATGCCTATCCCAACCAATATAAATAAACCTTGTCTTTTCTGTACAGAGAAGATCTCCTACGTGGATTATAAAGACACGCAATTTTTGCGCCGCTTTATGTCACCTCATGCTAAAATTCTCTCCTCCACCAAGACCGGCACATGCAGCAAGCACCAGCGCACAGTGTCTACGGCTCTCAAAAGAGCCCGACACATGGCTCTGCTGCCATTCGTGAGCACATAATCGGAATTAGGAATGCAGGATTATGAATTATGATTCCTAATTCCTTGTTCATTATTCTTAATTCACTTTTTCTATGGCTGTTCTAGATTTCTCCGACCTTAAAAGTACCGGTCATATCATCAAATACAACGGCGAACCATACCAAATCATCTGGTCGAATTTTATGCGCACAGCTCAGCGCAAACCCGTGATCCAGGCCAAGCTCCGCAATCTTATGACTGGCAAGGTCATGGAGTATTCGTTTAAGTACGGTGAAAAAATCGAAGAGGCTGATGTAGTTAAACGAAAATGCCAATATCTTTACTCTGACGATGAAGGCGCCCACTTTATGAATCCCGAAACATTTGAGACCACTGTGGTGCCAAAAAACCTGGTGGAAGATCAGGTGCGATTCCTGAAGGAAGGCACGGATACCACGATTATGTTTTTCGAAGAGCGACCGATTGCTCTGGACTTGCCAGTAAAAATCGATTTGAAAGTCACAGAGACCGCGCCCGGAGTCAAAGGCGACACTGCCACAGGAGGCACCAAGCCTGCTACTGTAGAAACGGGCCACGTGGTGAATGTCCCGTTATTTATAAAAGAAGGCGATATCATCCGAGTGGATACAAGATCCGGCGACTACGTCGAACGAGCTAACCAATAATTTTATAAAAATAAAAATGCGTACCGATCGGTGCGCATTTTTATTTTCTCTAATTCGTCACTGTGACTGATCCGCCCCTAACGGGATTCAAATGATCGTGGTATTTCCAGGTGCCCACTTTGTCAAAAACGAATGACCAACTATTTCCCGCCGCAATCGCGTTTCTCGGATCAAGCGCAGGGTAATCCGTATGGGACGGATGCGGTGCGGATGCTGGCCAGAAGTTTCCTGAACTGTTGTTCACAAAAATGACCTTAGTTCCCTTCTTCACAGTAACACTGGCAGGACTAAATCCGGAAGAGCCATAGGTAACGATCACAGTCGTAGAACTTACCGGCGGCGTAGGTGTAGGCGGATTTGTCACAGGTGGAGTTGCTACCGGAGGAGTGACTACAGGCGGAGTTACGGCTGGCGTAGTGGTCTGGTTGCAGGCAGCTGCGATCAAAATCAAACCTATTGATAGTGCAGTTAATTTTTTTACCCCATTAGAAATTTTTAGCATAAATTTGAGAATTAATTATTAATTTACTTTATTAAGTTACCGGTTTATTTTACTCCCGTCAATACGCTTAATGTCTACGGCCGATATTCATCCTATAAGCCAGAATTATTATTTTCACCTATAAATCTTTCTTCTGTAATGCTTGCGTAATACGATTAATGGCTAAAATAAACGCGGCATTGCGGAAATCGGTTTGGTATTGTTTGGAGATTTGTAAAACATTTTGCCAGGCCTCAGTCATATACAGCGTAAGCTTATTTAAAACTTCCTCGCGCGTCCAGTGCTTATCCTCCAAATTCTGCACCCACTCAAGGTAAGATACCGCCACGCCGCCGGAATTCGATAACACGTCGGGGATTATCCATACTCCCCGCTGCTTGAGAATAGCGTCAGCTTCGGGCGTAGTGGGACCATTGGCCATTTCTATAATGACTTTCGCCTTAATTTTTTCAGCATTATCCTTGTGTAATTGGTTTTCCAAAGCAGCCGGCACCAAAATATCCACAGGCAATTCCAGTAATTGCTCATTACTCACCTCTTGAGAATCCAAGAAACCCGCAAGGCTGCCTTTTGTTTTTTTATATTCCTGCACTTTTTGTATATCCAATCCTGCCGGATTGTAAATACCGCCTTTGGAATCAGACACGGCCACCACTTTAAATCCTGCTTCTTGTGCCAGCCGGGCAAAAAATGATCCCACATTGCCCAAACCCTGCACAGCCACGCTTGATCTTTTTTCTAATTTTAATTCGGCGGCGACCTGTTTTAATACTTCTACCCCGCCAAAACCCGTAGCCTCTTCCCGGCCCTCAGAGCCGCCCATGTCGATGGGCTTTCCAGTAATTACCGCTGGCACCCTCTGGCCGACTAGTTTGGCATATTCATCCACCATCCAGGCCATAATTTCCGGAGTGGTATTTACATCGGGCGCTGGTACATCCACCTGCGGGCCGATGTATTTGTAAATCAAATCAATAAATTTCCGGGATAATCGTTCCAGTTCGCCCCTGGAAAGTTTTTTCGGATCCACGGTAATTCCTCCTTTACCACCGCCAAACGGAACATTTACTACCGCATTCTTAATGCTCATCCAGAAAGCCAAAGCTTTAACCTCGTCCATATCCACTTGCGGGTGATAACGCAGGCCACCTTTAAAAGGTCCTCGAGTGTCATTGTACTGGACTCGCAAGCCTTCAAAAATCCGCAGCTCGCCGTTGTCCATTTTTACGGGAATGGAAACCGAAATAATCCTGGTGGGATTTTGCAATAGCGTTAAAACGCCCTGATCAAGTTTCAGGACATTTGCAGCGTTTTTTAGCTGCTGCATGGCAGATTCGAATGGATTGATTTTAGCCATAGCGTTTAGAGTGCGGTTAGGCTCTTACATAACCTTCTCCGGGCCTTTATTATGATAGGCGTTGATGAATTCTAAAATTGCATGCTCGTCGTATTTATCTAAATTTTGCAAATGCGTCCAGGCGGCGAGGGCGATGGCAGCGTCATCTTTATCCCGCGGCTCTACTATAATCAATGGATACCGCTTCGCAAAATCATTCAGGAGATTAATCGTATTTTTATCCACCCTACCCGGCTTATATGAAATCCAGATACCGCCATGTTCCAGATTATGAACCATTTGCTCATCCGCCTGCGTGGTCGAATAAGCTCCCCAGTTTGCGGGTTGCGGCCAGTGCGGACCGGAGGTTGGAGGGTTGGAATTATATGGCTTATGATCTGTGGAGGCTTGAGTGATGTGCTCCTGACCTAAGTTAGGGAAAGTTTGCCCCGGCAGATTGGCAGTTTGTTTTTCCGAGCTCTTAAACAACCAAAAACCAAGCGCCACCATAGCGCTGACAATAACAACATAAATTAATAAAATTCTGTATTTATTCATGGCTTTCAGATTATATCATTGAGCCTTTAAATAGCCAATTGTTATCCATGATCCATGCCGATGTATTTTTCCATATCCATGGCAGCCATGCAGCCCATGCCAGAGGCGGTGATGGCCTGGCGATAACGATAATCCCGCACGTCGCCAGCTACAAACACTCCGGGAACATTGGTTTTCGTCTGATCCACAGGCACTATATACCCTTTCGCATCCAGTTCGATTTGGCCTTTGAAAACTTCCGTGTTCGGTTTGTGTCCAATCGCGATAAACGCGCCTTCAATCGCCCGTTCTTCGATCTGGTTGGAAACAGCATCTTTGATTTTGACGCTGGACAGTTTTTCGCTACCCAAAAATTCTTCCACTGTTTTATTATTCTCAATCGTAATCTTGGGATTGGCTAACGCGCGGTCGATCATAATCTGGGAAGCTCGCAATTTATCCGTGCGAACCAGAACATTTACTTTTTTCGCAAACTTGGTCAGATACGACGCTTCTTCCATGGCCGCATCGCCGCCCCCCACCACTATGATTTCTTTTTCCTTAAAGAAAAACCCATCGCAGGTGGCACAGGAAGAAATTCCTTTACCGCGTAACCGCTCCTCCGATGGCAGACCCAGCCACATCGATGAAGCGCCGGTGGCGATGATCACGCTTTCGCTTTGGTATTCCTTCTCCCCGGTCCAAACTGTAAAAGGTTTTTTAGAAAAATCCACCTTGGATACATCCTCGTAGACTATTTCAGCGCCAAAGCGTTCGGATTGTTCTATCATATTCTGCATTAATTCCGGTCCCATTATCCCCTGCGGGAAACCGGGAAAATTTTCAACTTCCGAAGTAATCATCAACTGGCCCCCATAAGTAAGACCGGCCAATACTAAAGGCTTCAAATTGGCTCTCGCCGCGTATAGAGCTGCAGTTAAGCCTGCGGGCCCGGAACCGATTATTATAACTTTGCGAATTTCCATAGATTTGAATTATGAATTTAGACTACTTCACCTTCTTAATTTTCGTCCAATCGCTGGTTAATCCAACTCCGCCTTTTTGCCTCATTAGCCAATCATAACAAGCTAATGCTGCGGCAGCTCCTTCACCAGCGGAAATCACTGCCTGCTTGTAAAGATTACTCGTCGCGTCCCCGGCGGCAAAAATACCAGGGAATGAAGTGGACTGATCCGAATTCACGGCTATTTGCTCCTGGTCATCTAACTTTACTATATTTTTCACAAAATTGGAATCAACGACATAGCCCAGTTCCACAAATAAGCCATCCATAGCCAGATTTTTTTGCTTGCCTGTTTTTAAATCCAGTAATTGAGCGCCGGTAAGCCTGATTTCTCCCAGTAGTTGTTGGATTTGGATGAAAGGTACTAGTTCGACATTATTTTTCTTAAACAGAGCTTTGGATAAAGCCGGATGGGCTACAAATTTATCAGTTTTGGAAAGAATGTAAACTTTTTTGGCAAACTTGCTTAAAAGCAATCCGGCGTCCGCGGCCACATCTCCGATACCGGCCACGACCACGATCTTTTTTTTGAACAATGATGCATCGCAGGTAGCACAATAAGAAACTCCTTTGCCTTTTAATTCCTGTTCCCCCGGAACATTTAAGTCTCTGGGTGTTTTGCCATAAGCTAAAATTATACTTTGGGCTTTATACTGCTTGTCATAAGCCGTGACTACGAAAGCGTCTGAAGCAAATTTCAATTTTGAAACTTCGGCTTGCAAATATTCAGCGCCGTATTTCTCCGCCTGCCGCCGAATCGTGGATACCAAATCATAACCGCCAATTTCTTCAAGGCCAGGAAAATTTTCTATAGTATCGCTAAAATTCGCCTGGCCTGCAACGTCCTTGCCAATAACTAAAGTTTTAAGACCGCGGCGAGATGTAAACAGCGCTGCGGAAAAAGCTGCCACGCCGCCGCCGACAATGATTACATCAAACATAAGTATTGCTAACAGTATTTTCTAATAGTTTGGCTACAGTGATCGGTCCGACTCCGCCGGGAGTGGGAGTTACGATAGACGCCACTTTTGCCACTTCCTCGAAATTTATATCCCCGTGCATTTTGTCACCAACGTAAGAAAATCCGGCGTCAATGACGATAGCTCCTGTTTTTACCATATTGCCTTTGATCAAATTTGCCTTGCCCACGCCGCTGATCAAAATATCGGCGCTGCGCGTTACTTCAGCCAAGCTTTTGGTATCTTTATTGCAAATTGTTAATGTCACTGGCATATGCAAAAATAAATTAGCTAGCGGCTTGCCTATTAAATCGCCCATCCCCACCAGTACAATATCCTTGCCTTTCAAATTAACTTTATAATATTCCAAAATCTCCAGTATGGCGCCCGGCGATGGCGGCACTAAAATATTCTCACCAATCATTAATTTCCCCAAGGATTCCCAAGTATGAAAATCAACATCGATTTCAGGATTAAGAACATTAAGAATTTTCTTCTTATCCAGATTTTTCGGGAGTGGTAGCTGGACTATAATACCTGACAATTTTTGTTGCTGGATTTTTTTGATTTCACTGATCAATTCATCTTCTTTGATGGCTGATGGGAATTTATACAAAGAAAATTCCACGCCAATGCTTTTGGCCGCCTCTTCTTTTTTGCGAACGTATGTTGCTGAGGCCTTATCGTCCCCCACCAAGACCACAGCTAAATGCGGCTTAAGACCATATTTTTTGATCTTCGCTTTAAGTTGAGTTAATATCTTTTGGGCAATCAAATTGCCGTTCACAATAATAGCCATAGACAGTCATATTTTATCACATTAATGCTATAATAAGTAACGAATCTTGACCTTAATCGATATATAATGATGCAAGAGAGCGACGTGCAAAACCTCGTATCTTCGGCCCAAAAGGGGAATAGTGAAGCTTTCGGCCAGATCTACGATCTTTATGCCAAGCAAATTCATAATTTCCTGTTCAGCAAGATTCAGCATAAGCAGGCCTGCGAAGATTTGGTACATACCGTATTTCTGAAAGCCTGGACCAACCTTAAATCCTATCAGCCTCGCTCTAATGCCAAATTCTCCACCTGGCTGTTCCAAATCGCCAACTATACACTGATTGACCATTGGCGAACCAGGAAGTCCACCACAGAGCTGGTGGAGATAGAAAACCTGGCGGCCTTTGCCTCAGATCCGAATTTTTACGAGGAATATTCCTACCTTTGGAAAGCGATAAGTGAACTGTCGATTAATTATCAAACGGTTTTGGATTTAAGGTTCAGACAAGATTTGTCCGTAGAAGAAACAGCCGCCATCATGAATAAATCTAGCGTGAGTATCCGCGTACTACAGCATCGGGCATTGCGGGCCTTAAAAAGCAAACTGAAAAGTATTTTATAAATTATGAAGTGGTTTAAACCATCAAAACAAGACGAAAACCTGATCCAACTGCTGAAAAAATCCAGCAGCGACTTTGAGTTTGATCCCAACTCGGTTAAATATCGACTTTTGAACTCAATCACCCAAGCAGATCAAAAACCAGTTCCGCATTTTAAAATTGGACGAGTAGCGGGCTACTCTGTCAGTTTTGTTTGTTTAGTAATGGTGATTTCTACCACTTTCGCTTTCGCTGCAGGTGCCCGACCCGGCGATAAACTATTCGGTTTGAATAAATTCGGCGAAAATATGATCTTAAAACTGCCCTTGTCCGTGGAACAGAAAGCCACGGTTCAGGAATATATCGTGACCAATCGCTTGCAAGCCCTGGATCAGGTTAAAACTAAACAAGTTATTACGACAAAACAAGCGGCCGCAAAACTCCAAACAATAAAAGAATCGGAAGAAAGTTTGATGTCAGCCGTGGATAATATCACAAAAACCAAAAAGAAGCTTGAAGCTTCAGGAAAAACCCATGCGGCGAAAAAACTGGAAAATGTTCTGGATCAACTCCAGACCTCCGCTAAAAAAAGTGAAAGCAAGATTAAAGAGATCGAAGCCGAAACTATAGATTCAGCGGCTAAGGCGGAAATCCACGATCATCTGCAAAAAATCGAGGATAGCCGAAAAAAAGCCCGGTTGGAAATCAAACGATTCCAAGACACTCAAAATAACAACGACGATTAATCAGGAGGATTAGAGCAAATATTTCTCTAAATCGTTCAAAAAGTCTTTTTGAATTTCTAATTGACGCGTCACTCCCTGCCAGACCAGATCTTTAGTCTCGCGATCAAATACGGCTTTATCCAAAACGTGGCTGGTGGTTACCACATACTGAGAAGTATTGATGGAATTGGTCAGAATTTCCAAATCTTTTTCCGTAACAGTAGCATTGTGTTTTAAAAGTTCCATAAAAACTTTGTATTCTTCAGCAATTGAACGCTCCAGTGCCGCGAAGGCGCCGACCGCAGTCTCCCACTCTAAGGTGGAAAAAACATCGGACAGTTCGGCAATATAATTTCTGGTAGGTTCCTTCGGCTCTGCCCGGTCAATTTCTTCCTGAGAGATTTCCAAAGCTTTAAGCAGGCGCAACCAAAGATCTCTTTTGGCAGTTTGTACGATCCCACGCTCTACTTTATGCCCGACTAGTTCATCAGTCCGCCGTTTTTCCAAAATTTCCAGGGCAGATTCGGCCTGAGGATCGTCTGATTCTGAAAGGTTGGCAATAGCAAAACGTAAAAATCCCGGATCTCCGTCTCTGCTGCCCATAAATGCCTCGGCAGCTAAAAACATTTGAATCGCAAACTTCCTGACTTTTTCCGGTTTGGGATGAGCGCTCTGAATTTTGCCCATAATCGGCCAAGTTTGCATTTCGTTAGGAATATAATGTCCCAACCACTCGATAAACTGCTCCCCCATGTACTCTTCAAGCGCTTGTTGGGGGGTATTGATGGTATTTACATTGTGTGTCATTTCATTCATAGACTTAGTGTAAATAGGATTGGGATTTATTGCAACTGGTCTGAAAATAAATATTTGTCCAAATATTTATTTTATGGTATTTTAAGAAAGTTGTAATTAATAATATTGAAAAATGGCTGATGTCATAGCAGGGATTATAAATATTATCAAAAGCGGATTTATAGTTACAGGTTCTACAATTAGTAAAACCATCAATCAAGCGTTTCCCAAAGATAACTCTCATAAAAAACACGATCCTCACCATTAGTAGCTTTTACTAGCCCAGTTACAACTGGCTAAAGTTACAAAGCAAGAAGAAGCCCAAAGTCGCCGCATATCAGCGAGTGACTTTGGTGTCCATAATCTTCAAATCTGGGCAGTAGTTTTATATTTTACGATTATTTTCGTCCTAACCGGTTCAATTTAAATCCAAGGATTCAATAACGGCCGCATTGGTATCCGGCTTGTATGATTTAAGCGGCACTAAATTTTGTGCCCAAGCGCTGATGATGGGATCTATAAACTCCCACATGGATTTGACTTCGGAAGTGGAAACAAACAAGGTTTGATCGCCTTTAATGCTGTCGATAAGCAGTTTTTCATATTCTTCGATATATTGCATGCGCTCGCTGGCCTGTCGGAGCATGAAATCCAAACTGCGTTTTTCCATGTCATTAGTAAGGCCTGGTTTCTTGACCCAAAATTCGATCTTGATCGCCTCTTCCGGCTCCAAAGAAAAAAATATGCGGTTAGTATAATGCAAACCTGGCGGACAAATGCAATTTTCGCCATGTTTGAATGTAACGATTACATCCTTAATTTGCTCCGCCATTCTTTTTCCGGTTTCCATGTAAATCGGCACTCCAATCCAGCGCGGATGAGATAATTCGGTTTTGGTTTTAAAATAAGTTTCAGTCTTAGAACCGGGTTTAACGCCCGCTATTTCAAAATAGCCTTCGTATTGAGCCCGAAAAGTGTGGGTCCGGAGGTCTTCCTTGGCTAATGGTTTTAAGGTTTTCATCAATTGGGCTCTTTTGAGCTGAATGGCGTGGGCGGAATAATCCAATGGCGCTTCCATGGTGGTCAGAGCCAGCATCTGTAATAAATGATTTTGACCGAAATCCCGGAGAGCGCCGACGTTATCGTAAAAAGCGCCTCGCTGCTCCACGCCCAAAGTTTCCCAGGCCCGGATTTCTATTTTCGCTATAAATTGATTGTTCCAAATTTTTTCAAACATATCATTGGAAAACCGAAAAGTGAGAATATTCTGAACCATTTCCTTGGCCAAATAGTGATCGATACGGTAAATTTTATCCTCGGAGAAAAGACTGCCTAGAAGCAAATCTAATTTTTCCGCTGATTCCAAATTACTGCCAAAAGGTTTTTCGACTAAAATCCGGGTTTCCACGTCTGAATTTTCCGGAACATCGGACAGGCCGGAAGCTTTAAGATTTTCAAAAATAACCTGGTAAATATCCGGCGGCACTGCCAGATAAAATAACCTGTTGGTTTTCTGCTGCCACGGCTGCTGGATGCGAGTGAGCATTTCCTTCAAAGCCTGGTATGATTCCTTCGTTTCAAACAATCCCTGCTGATAACAAAATAGAGTCGTAAAGCCGGCCAATTCCTGGACAGATGCATCTTTGACCTTGGCTTTGACTAAATCCGCGATGAACGGCTTGATAGACTCGTTATCAAACGGCTTGCGGCCAAATCCGACAATACGGAATTTGTCGCCCAAAACACCCTTTTTATACAAACTAAAAAGCGCTGGCACGACTTTTTTGGCAGTCAGATCGCCAGTGATGCCCAGGATAATTAATATTGTGGGAATTTCTTTATTCTCTGTCATCTGATTTGACTGCATGGCCGCCAAATTGCTTTCGCAGCAGGCTCACGATTTTGTTGGAAAATTTATTCTGATGCACAGGATCCTGGGATTCTTGCCGTACTGCGAATGAATCTTTGATCACCCGGACATCTATGCCCAGCTCTTCCGCTGTCTTCACTGTCCATTCACCCTCCCCGGTCGAATCAATAAAGCCGCTGGTTTTTTCGATATTTTCTTTTTCAAAAATATTGCGGGTCAAATCAATCAGCCAGGAGCTGACCACGGATCCGGTTTGATAAATTTTGCTGACCTGGGCCAGGTCCAAACTAAATTTACTGGCTTTTAAAACTGCGTAGCCTTCGGCAATGGCTTCCATCATACCATACTCAATGCCATTGTGAACCATTTTCACAAAGTGGCCGCTGCCAGTGGGTCCTACCAGGCCGTAATTTTCGCCGGAAGATAAAACTTTTACAATTGGTTCAACCATCGGCCAGTGTTCCTTAGGCCCGCCTGCCATCAGCGCAAACCCGCGCTCTAAACCCCACACTCCTCCCGAGGTTCCTATGTCATAAAAAATAATGCCAGCGTCATTTAACTGCTTGCCACGACGGATGCTGTCTTTATAAAAAGAATTGCCGCCGTCAATCACGATGTCCCCGGCTTTAAGCAATTTTACCAAACCAGAGTTGCCCAATAAAAATTCATCCATGATCGCATGCGGCAGCATGATCCAGATTATCCGCGGCTGGCCAGTCAAAAAATTTATGAGGTCAACTTCACTGGCAAAAACTTTGCCTCCTGTATCTTGGAATTCTTTTCGCGGCCCCACTGAACGGTTCCAGGCCAGCACATCGAAGTTATTTTTTTGCAACCTCTCCGCGATCTGTATCCCCATCCGCCCTAATCCAAACAGTCCTATTTGCATGTGATTTGATTAATATATCCTCATCATAACAAAAAAAGTTTCTTCACAGAAATTTTCTTTAGTGATTTGGGCGAATTACAAAAAAAACCGCCTTTTGGGGCGATTTTTTGAAATCATTCTCAGTAATTTATACCTTACAGGCCATTCTGTCTGTTTGGAACGTACTTCGTGCTGATTGAGACGCAGTATTTTTGGCACTAAGGGCATCCTTACGAGCTTGATAAAAAGTCTGCCAGGCAGCCTTAATAGCATCACGTCTGGCCTTGCCCGGAGTTAAGCTTCGAGCATTGGCTAATGCAGTCTTACGGGCGTCCATTGCAGCATTTACGGTTGCCTGATAAGTAGCATTGGCAGCCTTAAGGGCTACATCTCGTTTACTCACAGTAGTAGCCACACAAGCCTTGTCGTACTTTGCTACTTTAGTAGCCGCAGAAACCGGAAGGGCTGCGAAGCTGAAAACAAATGAAGAAACAATTATCGACGAAATTATAGCTTTTCTAAACATTGTAGTTTCCTAATATTTTAATTAGCGTTCGACCTTTATTAATATAACGATGCTTTTATACTATAGTTACCTAATTATAGCATAGCAACAAATAACGATGTAGCTATTGGTCGCCTTCCAGCGACTCGACCAAGTCATATATTTTTCTTTCTTGGCGAACCAGTTCGAGACAGGTGGAAAACTTTTGAGGCTTTAGTTAAGGATATTTATGCTGTTTTGATCAGTGGTGAACCCAACTAGAGGTTAAGGGATTTTGGGACGTTTCACTATCCCTAGTCTTTGAAGCATCTCGGTAAGGATTTTGAGCGAAAAAATATGGATTTTTTTGCAGATTAGCGATATAATATAGTTATGACTATAGATGAAGTTAAAGTTAAAGCAATCCCAATTTTAAAGAAGTACGGCGCGGAATATGCAGCGGTCTTTGGTAGTGTTGCCCGCGGCGATGACCGGCCAGATAGCGATATTGATTTTGTTGTTCGTTTGAGCCGTCCCGTTGGATTTTTCAAGCTCAGTGCTTTAGAAACGTCTCTTGAACAAATATTGCAGCGACCGGTGGACTTGGTGGAAGAAGAGGGCCTGAGTCGGCACATGAAGCCATATATCATTAAAGATCTTGTGACTGTATATGAAAAATGATCAGGTATACGTTGGGCATATTACGGATGCGCTGAATAAAATCGAAGCATATACGACAGGCGTATCGTATGAGCAGTTTATGTCAGATGAAATGAGGATCGATGCCGTGCTTCGCGAAATGCAGATTATTGGAGAAGCCGCCAAACGATTATCCCCTGAATTTAAAGACAGCCATAACTCAGTTCCGTGGAAGGCCATTATTGGCTTTCGGAATAAGGCCGTTCACGACTATTTTGATGTGAACGTCATGACAGTATGGGAGACGATTGAGATGGATTTGCCGCAACTCAAAAAAGCTCTCTAATTTAGAAAAAAGAGGCTAATTACGAAACCATAGCTGAAAGCCTGGGTATAATAGGTACCTACTTTACGTCTATCCGACCTTGGCTTCTTCATATGTCTCTGGTAAGAAAATTGAATTTAACGGAGCAAAGTTTGGAACCGCACAACTGTCTAGTATTTACAAGCTGAATCAACAGTATGGCGGAAAAAATCTAATTTGGTGATGCAAGTCGAGACAGGTGGAAAACTTATTTGGCTCTGGTAAAAGAGATTTATGACACCCTTTTACAAACAATCACGGCATAACCATCTTTTAACTTATTTGCAGTAATTGTTGTTTCAATTCAGGCAAATTTATTTGGACAGTATTCCAAACATTGTCCGCATTGACGCCAAAATAGTCATGAATCAAAACATCACGCATGCCTGCGGGTTTTTTCCAGTCAATTTCAGGGTGTGATTGTTTGGTCTCAACACTTATGCGCTTGGTCGCTTCGCCAATAATTTCGATTTTTCGGATAACCGCGCTTTGTAACAAATCACTGGCTTTAAATTCTGTTTCAAAAATTCCATCGAGAAATTTTTCTACCTCAGCAATCGCATCTAAAATATGACCGATATACTTCTTATCTTTGTCGTTCATCATACAAAACTTGCATGGAACTTAATATTTCATCTTTAAGTCTATGATTAAGCCCTCCCGTGGTAATCACATCCACCCTTGATCGCAATATTTGCTCTAAGCCATCTTTCACTTCCACAATATCATAAAGCGTGGATTTGGCTGTAGGATTAAATTCCACTAAAAAATCATAGTCACTATCAGCCTTAGCCAACCCTTTTACGCGCGAACCAAAAATCGCCGCAAATATAATATTGTTACGTCTGAGTGAATTTATGAGTTCTTCTTTTGGTAAATTAATAGGTATCATATGAATAATTTCGACTAAATTATAGCATAGACAAGGTTAAATTGAAACGAGATGTACTAATCTCTTGGAATGACCAACCGGGAATTAAAACCATTATTTACACCTAACCTAAGCCAAATAAATTTAAAAGGCTTCCCAAGTTCACTAAAATAATGAATTTGGAAAACCCTTAAAATCAATGCCTGTCGATCGATTATTCTATCTTGGAAAATTTTTGAATTTTGGTGATCCCACCGGGAATCGAACCCGGATTACCAGGATGAAAACCTGGCGTCCTAACCGTTAGACGATGGGACCTTTCGTCGCAACTGGGAGACACTTCGCAAATTACTTCGTAATTGTACTACGGTCTGGTCGTTGCTCCTCTCAAATCAAACAGGTGCTCGGCTTCGCCTGCGCCTCAAGTTTGATTTGTAATAACTCAAACTACATACTTTAGAACTTACGTATTATACAGTAAAAACGACCTTATTTCAATATCACTGTTTTGATTTTTTTGGCATCATTAAGGGTATGGAAATCTGGACCATTCTGCTTACAATTGCCGATTTAAAGTTTATTTGGCGTCATTGGTTATTTCTTTTTCAAATCTAAACGATTAATCCACCTTAAGCAATTAAAAATTCTGTACATTTTCACAATTGCTTCGGCGTTTTATACAAACGAAAATTATATGGAATAAACTAAACAAGGAGTAATCATGGCCACTCCAGCTTATTATTCACCAGGCAGCGTGAAGCCTTTGTACCGAGGCACGCAAGTGGTTTGGTACATTCTTAGTATTATAGAGGTACTCTTGGGGTTCCGATTCATCTTAAGACTGATAGCGGCTAATCCGGGAGCGGGATTTACGAATTTCATTTATACCATCAGTCAGCCTCTGATCCAACCATTCATTAACATCGTGCGCGTCGCCAGAGTCGAGGGCTCGACTGTGACCGCGGTCGTGGATTGGAATATCATCCTCGCCATGGCAGTGTACTGGCTGATAGCCTGGGGTATAGTGCGCATGTTCTTTATGGGCCGGCCGGTTTCCGAAGCAGAAGCAGACTACGAAATCCGCAAAGAAAATAATAAATTATAATCGTATCCTCAAAATCCGCCCTCGAAACAGGGCGGCTTTTGTGTTAAGCTGTTTTCATGCTGAAAAATACCATTCTTGCCATTGAATCCAGTTGTGATGAAACAGCCGCAGCCGTGATAAAAAATGGTAAAATCAAATCCAATATTATCGCTTCCCAAGCCAAGCTCCATGCCCCATACGGCGGGGTGGTGCCCGAAGTGGCAGCTCGCAGCCATATCACGGCGATCATTCCTGCGATTAATCTGGCGCTCAAAAAAGCCAAAACCAAACTTAGTGATTTGAATTATATTGCCGTAACCCAGGGCCCGGGATTGATGACCTCGCTCATGGTGGGAGTGGACACAGCCAAAGCTTTGGGAGCCGCTTTGAATCTGCCGGTGATTCCGATTAATCATCTGGAGGCGCATATCTATGCCAACTTCATAGACAATACTGTGAAGTTCCCTGCCATTATTCTTATCGTTTCCGGCGGACATACTTTGCTCGTGGAAATAAAAAAACACGGCGCCTATCGGATCCTGGGTGAAACCGTGGATGACGCGGCCGGAGAAGCTTTTGATAAAACCGCGAAAATGCTGAAACTTGGCTACCCTGGCGGCCCGCAAATTTCCAAGCTTGCCAAAACTGGAAACCCGACAGCTTTTAATTTTCCCCGGCCCATGATAAATTCTGGAAATTTTGAATTCAGTTTCTCCGGCCTCAAAACCGCTGTATTGTACAAAGTCCAGGAATTTAAATCTTTAAACTTAAACCTTAAATCTGATCTGGCAGCATCCCTTCAACAAGCGATTGTCGATACCCTGATCAACAAACTGGAAAAATCCATTGTGCGCTATAAGCCCAAAGCCATAATGCTCGGCGGCGGGGTGGCGGCGAATGGTTTATTGCGCGAACGGTTTAAGCAGTTGGCTATAAAATATAAACTCAAGGCTATGGTGCCGGAGTTTCAATACTGCACTGATAATGCGGCTATGATCGGCCTGGCTGCGCATTATCGAATTAAGAATAAAAAAATCAATGTCAAAAATTTCGCCGTTGATCCAAACTTGAAACTAAAATAAAATTTTGGCAAAAAAAAGAGGCAATCATCGGATGATTGCCTAGCAACGAAGGTCTGCCAGATCTCCGCCGGGACCTACTTCCACACACTTGGACCAGATGGTGGGGGACTTCTGACCCTTCGCAAGGTACATGAGCTCATCGGCGCAGTGTATCAAGTCTGCCGCCACGCGCCGCACATTTCCATAACGCTTGGCCGTAGCTGCACTCCGTCGCAAACAGACCACGCCTACATCCACGTTGACTCGTCCTACCAATCTCGGATCTACTTCCGCCCAATCAATATCGCGAATCGCGTCCAGAAAACGCTGGGCGATCACGACTGCCTGGTCTTTATGGTCCAGATCAGGTATAAGGAAACAAAATTCGTCTCCGCCATATCGGGCATGCAGATCCTCTCTCCGCCGGTCGACATCTACGTGCACTTGTTGCTGACGTCGTTCGTGAGCCACGATGTCTTCCGACCGCACCTGTTCGGCCAATTTCTTGGCAGTCCGCTCTATGACTTCGTCGCCGATGGAATGACCTAAATTATCGTTGATCCATTTGAAGTCGGTTAGATCTACGATGCCGACCCCGCACCAAGGTGCTCTCTGGCTTCCACCCAAGTGAAGTTGAAGTCGATCCTCGAAAGTTCGAAGATTGAGCAGTCCCGTTTTGGGATCCAGTCCGGCTTTCTGTTGGAGTTCTGCCACTACCTTCTCGAAGTGTGCGCCGATGTTTGAGATAGCGAGGTCCCTAGTTGCTACCTGTTCCTGAAGACGATGAGCCTGCTCGGTCATGCTTTGAGCCTGAGCCAAGAGCGCTTCATTTTTCGATCTGTCAGCGGCTCGACGCTGACCTTCGAAAACACGTTTGATGACATCGATCACGTGATGAAACGAAGATGGAAGTAACTCGCGCAACCAATCCATCAGGTCCTGTGGCGTTTTTGGATCTACTGACTCCAGAACTTCCGGCTCAACAGCCGAAAGATCGTCTTCCGGGCCGCCTAGTCGCAAGTCCATGCCCATGTTTTTTCCCCCTTAGGCTCGTTATAGGAACCATCCTGTTGACTCAAAAATCGGCTTTAACTATAATTTAAGCAGGTTTTCCAACCAACAAAAGCACATGAGCAAAGCTGTCACTTTGCGAGCTGCGGGCAGAAAATAGCCCCTAATAAGCTATTAATAGATCCCGTCGGATGCCCTATCCGTAAATAGGCACAACCAAGCGTCTAGCCCCAGTCTAACCTAGACAGGGGCTGGAAATCAAGATGGTACCTCTCCTTCCAATTGGGAGATCTTGAACACCCATTCAATGGTGTTTTATTTTTTTAAATTTTTATGAAAGAAGAAATCTCAAAAACCTACGACCAATCTAAAGAATCCGAAATATATAAACTATGGGAAGAATCCGGTTACTTTAATCCTGACAATTTAAAGGGTGAACACTTCACTATCATCATGCCACCATCCAATGCCAACGGATCAGTCCACGTTGGCCACGCCTTGGGATTTACCTTACAAGATATTATGATTCGTTACCATCGTATGCTTGGACGAAAAACGCTATGGCTGCCTGGTACAGATCATGCCGGATTCGAAACTCAAGTTGTATTTGAAAAAAAACTAGACAAAACAGGACGTTCCCGCTTTCAAATGACTCGCGAAGAATTCTACAAGGAAGTCTGGGAATTCGTCCAGCAATATAAAACTCTCACGGAGCAAAGTATTCGTCGTATGGGCGCGTCTGCTGACTGGTCAAGGAATATTTTCACTCTTGATCCTCGCATCATCAAAATCGTCTATGAAACTTTCGAGCAGATGTATAACGACGGGTTAATTTACCGCGGCAATCGGATATCCAACTGGTGCACCAAGCATCAAACTGGCTTGGCTGATCTGGAAACTACCCGCGAGGAACGCACAGATCCGCTTTATTACATCAAATATGGCCCTCTGACCTTAGCCACGGTGCGGCCAGAGACCAAATTCGGCGACACGGGGTTAGCGGTCAATTCTAAAGATCCTCGATACAAAAAATATATCGGCCAAGAAATAGAAGCGACGGGGCTATTGGGTAAATTCAAAATCAAGGTGATCGCAGATGATTTAGTGGACAAAGATTTCGGCACTGGCGTGGTCAAGGTCACACCGGCGCACGATGCCACTGACTATGAAATCTGGCTCAAACATAAAGATGAAATTCCTGGTCCTAAACAGGTGATCGACAAACGAGGCAAAATGGATTTGCCTGGGACTAAATATCATGGCTTGAAAGTCGCGGAAGCCCGAAAAATTGTTGCTGAAGATCTGGAAAAAGCTGGCTTGATCGAAAAGATTGATGAAACTTACAAACACAATGTCGCGCTTTGCTACAAGTGTAAAAATGTAATCGAGCCTCTGATTATCCCGCAATGGTACGTGGCTATGACTAAAAAACTGGCTGATGGCCGGCCTTCGCTCCGCGATATCGCAGTTGAAGCAGTGAAATCAAAAAAGATAAAAATCAATCCTCACCGGTTTGAAAAAGTTTATATGCATTGGATGAAGAATATCAAAGACTGGCCGATCTCGCGCCAAATCTGGTGGGGCATCCCCATTCCCGTATGGTACAAAGGCGAGGAAATAAAAATTTCTGAAAATTCCCCGGGGGTCGGCTGGACTCAAGATCCAGATACATTCGATACTTGGTTTTCATCCGGCCAGTGGCCTTACGCTACGCTTATGGCGCAAGGCGAAAAAGACTTTGAAACTTTCTATCCTACCCAGGTCATGGAAACCGGCTGGGACATTATGTTCTTCTGGGTAGCGCGCATGGTTATGTTTGGACTTTATAAAACCGGTAAAGTCCCCTTTGAACATGTTTACCTGCATGGATTGGTGCGGGACAAAGACCGCCAAAAAATGAGCAAGTCAAAAGGTAATGTTATTGATCCTTTGGGTATTACCGACCAATACGGCGTGGATGCGCTGCGCATGGCTCTGGTCGTGGGCAACTTGCCAGGCAATGATCTGCCGCTTGCGGAAGATAAAGTCCGCGGTTATAGAAATTTTGCCAACAAAATATGGAACGCCGCCAGATTCGTCATGCAGAACACCGAAGGATATGATCCTGAAGCTAAATTGACTTCGGCTGATAAAAAAATTCTCAAAGACTTACAGACTATAGTAAAAAATAATACTAAACGCCTGGACAAATTCGACTTCGCTCACGCGGCCGAAGATCTCTATCATTATTTCTGGCATACATTTGCGGACAAAATCATCGAGGAATCGAAGCCCAAACTCGCTGATGAAAAAACTAAAGCTTCGGCACAACGAATGCTAATGGAAGTGCTGGAAACAAATCTCAAACTGCTCCACCCCTTCATGCCATTCGTGACCGAAGCCATCTGGCAACTCAACCACAAGGATCTTTTAATGATCCAAAAATGGCCTGAAAAAGTATAAAGGCTGGAATTAATCCGGCCTTTTAATTTCTTGTGCCTTTTATACTTGCTTTTGTATTTACTTAAATTTCACTGGGATAGCAAACGACGAATCCAAATCCGGATTAGCGGAAGGGTTGTCTTTGTTTATAATTAACACTCCGAATTGGGCGTCCTTAGGATCGAAAACAAGCGTTGTGGAAAATGGAACATAATCAGTAGTCATCCAGTCAGATTGCGCATGCCCGCCGGTTTTAATTAAGACATTTCCCTTATCGTCTTTCAGCGTCACTGGTACGTTGGCTTCAAAAAACCAAGTACCCCGAGCTTTGCCTACGATTGTCAGGGGACTTTTCACCACATCACCATATTTGGGATAATCCAAAACCACTTCGGGTGCAGGACTCTCTTCCGCTGTAAATGTCCGACCATCCGGAAGGCGGCAAACAGCTGGGTGAGATTCCTGAATCAGGCCGCCGGCTATTTGGCAGGAACCGAAATCACTGACAGTAGCGTATGGTTCTTGATTTTTCAGCTTCGGCCACAACAACCAAGCGATACCGATAAGTAAAAGTATAACTATAACTTGTAAAATTCGTTTAGTCTCCATATTTAACTCAAGTATAAAGGGATTGGGATAAAGTATCAAGCGAACAAAAGGACCTGGCTTTCCAGGTCCTTTCTGCTAAACTCTTGCCCTTTTATACTTCTAAATAACAGAGTTGTCCGCCACTTCGGCAGCTTCTTTTTCCGCCAAAGCATCTGCCCGATACCCAGTGCCGGCTGGAATCAACTTTCCGATAATCACGTTTTCCTTCAAACCGCGCAAGTAATCCGTTTTGGCAGTGACAGCCGCTTCGATCAATACCCGGGTTGTTTCCTGGAAACTCGCGGCAGCCAGGAAGGATTCGGTGTTAAGGGAAGATTTCGTAATACCCATGAGCAACTGCTCCACTTCGGCTTTACGGCCCTTACCTACTCTTTCATTGGCCAGTTGCAGACGGGATTTATCGATCAAGTCCCCGACCAGAAGATCAGCGTCGCCGGGATCCGTGATCCGGACTTTCGAGAACATCTGACGGACGATAATTTCAATGTGTTTTTCATTAACATTCTGTCCCTGGGAAGAATAAATTTCCTGTACGTCTTTGATAATGTAATCCTGACAGGCTTCAATGCCTTTCAGCGCGAAGAGCTGATGCAGATTCAAGTTGCCTTCAGTCAGAGGCTGGCCTTTGTAGACCAGTTCTTTTTCTTTCACCAAAACGCTGAAGCCGGCCGGGACTGTGTATTCCTTAAAGTTTTCTGCTTCGCGCACCACCGTCAGTTTATCGCCGCCCAATTTTACGATACCTGCGGCCTTGGCTTTCACAATCTCGCCCTTGCTGTTGGTAAACAGCGGATCGCCTTCATCAACTTTTTCACCGTCAGTTAACTGCAATTTTGGCGCATCAAGCAGATATTCATCAGCAGCCACATCTTTAGCTTCAATTCTTATAGTGGCTTCTTTGGAAGTAGCTTTGATGGACGCTACGAATCCGTCTAATTCGGAAATAACAGCTTGCCCTTTCGGCTCTCTGGCTTCCAGTAATTCTTCCACGCGCGGCAAACCCTGAGTGATGTCCAAGCCTGCCACACCACCAGTGTGGAAAGTTCTCATGGTCAGCTGCGTGCCCGGCTCCCCGATAGCCTGAGCGGCCACGATGCCCACAGCAGCGCCTTGATCCACTGACTTGTTAAAGCCCAAATCATAGCCATAACATCGGGCACACACGCCACGAGTCAAAGTACAACGCAAGATTGTTCGCACTTCCACTTCTGAAGTCGTGGATTTTTCAATTTCCAAAGCCAATTGATCATCGATCATAGTGCCAGCACTGGCCACGACTTTACCGGAGGCGTCTTTGACATCGGAAGCCAAAACCCGGCCGAAAATTCGACGGGAAAGAGGTCGGCCCAATGCTTCGGAAGAAGCGCGGGTGATGATCCGGCCTTCAGTCACACCGCAGTCATCAGCGTTAATCACGATATCCTGGGCCACATCCACCAAACGGCGGGTCAGATATCCGGCGTCAGCAGTTCGAAGAGCGGTGTCAGTCATACCTTTGCGGGAACCGTGAGTGGAGATGAAGTATTCCAAAATGTTTAAACCTTCTTTAAACGAATCCTTGGCTGGCAATTCGATAACTTCTCCGGCTGGGTTCGTAACCAAACCTTTCATGCCGGACATCTGCGCGACCTGGGATACGGAACCTCTGGCTCCGGAATTGACCATCTGATACACGGTGCCATATTCATCCAGGGTGGTGGTAATCGCTTCCGTCACTCTGTCGCGCACACCGGCCCAAATTTCAATAACGCGGTTGCTTCGTTCCTGGGCAGTAAGCAAACCTTCCTGATATTGTTCAAATGTCCGGAGCACTTCCTCATCGGCGATCTTGATCAAGGAAGCTTTGATTTCCGGAACTTTCAAATCATCCATGCCCCAGGAAATTCCGGATTTGGTGACGTAATGAAAACCGACTCCTTTAATATCATCGAGCAGCTGCGCGGTTCGATCAATACCGAAGTCCCGATAACAAATTTGCACAACTTGCTGCAAATGTTTTTTGTCCATGACATCGTTGACAAAGCGCATACCTTCCGGCAAAACTTCGTTGAAAATTATTCGGCCAACACAGGTTTCAAGCCTCTGGCTCTTGCCCCACTGGCCAGATAATCGCACGGTGATTTTGGCCTTAAGACTGATAATCCCTGATTGATAGGCCAATAATGCTTCATCTGCTGAACCAAAAAATTTGCCTTCTCCTTTTTGGTTTGGGTGGACTCTTGTTAACCAATAACAACCCAAAACCATGTCCTGGTTCGGGCCCATGATTGGCTCGCCGCTTGCTGGCTTGAGCAAGTTTCTAGCGGATAACATGATGTTGCGCGCTTCGTCTTGCGCTGCGGCAGTCAAGGATACGTGCACGGCCATCTGGTCGCCGTCAAAGTCAGCGTTGAAAGCGGGACATACGAGCGGATGAATCTGAATAGCCTTGCCTTCGATCAATACCGGCAGGAACGCCTGGAACCCCAGCCTATGCAAAGTTGGAGCGCGGTTGAGTAAAACATAGTGACCTTTGGTGACTTCTTCTAAAATATCATAAACGGCCGTAGCGCCTTGTTCGATCAATCTGTTGGCCGAGCGGACGTTATGCGCGTATTCTCTGAGGATCAGTTTGGAGATGACAAACGGTTTGAATAATTCCAAAGCCATTTTCTTCGGCAAACCGCATTGATGCAATTTCAGTTTTGGTCCGCCGACGATGACGCTGCGACCGGAATAATCCACGCGCTTACCCAAAAGATTTTGTCGGAAACGGCCCTGCTTGCCTTTCAACATGTCTGCCAAAGAGCGCAGTTTGCGCTTCTGCCCGGTGGAGGCTGTAACTTCTTTGCCATGGCGGATGGAATTATCAATCAACGCGTCCACTGCTTCCTGGAGCATGCGCTTTTCGTTGCGGGTGATAACTTCCGGCGCGCCGATTTCCAAAAGCTTTTTCAGACGGTTGTTGCGGTTAATCACGCGTCGATACAAATCGTTCAAATCCGAAGCCGCGAAACGGCCGCCGTCGAGCTGCACCATCGGGCGCAGATCCGGCGGGATCACGGGCAAATTGGAAATAATCATCCATTCCGGACGAATACCGGCTTTGATCATGGACTTTACCAATTTCAATCTCTTGATAAGTTTGCGCTTATTAACGCCTTCAGCCGTAACGATGTCTTCCTGCAATACCGCGAACAGTTTCTCCAGATCGATTTCTTCCACCAACTGCGTAATCGCAGCAGCCCCGATTCCGGCCTGAAATACCGGACCGTACTTCAAAGAGAGGTCGCGATATTCCAATTCGGAAATAATCTGATATTTCTTGATGGACTTCAATTCGGACCGGGCCAGATCACGGATGGATTCCAGATGCTCCAGTTCCTTGCCCCACATATCTTTTACGCGCAAAACTTCCCCCTCATCCTTGTCTTTATTCTGATTAATCAAATTTTCATAGCGGCCGTCGATTTCTTTTCTCTTGGCTTTGAATTCGCGTTCAATCTGCTCCATGGTGGCAGCCCTCGCCTCTTCGTCAACGCTGGTAATAATGTATGAAGCGAAATACACGACTTTTTCCAGCTCCTGCACTGACAAATCCAAAACTAATCCCAGGCGGGAAGGAACGCCGCGCAAAAACCAAATGTGAGCCACAGGGGCGGCCAGTTTGATGTGGCCCATGCGCTCGCGGCGGACTGAAGCCCTGGTAACTTCGACTCCGCACTTGTCGCAAATAATTCCTTTGTAGCGGATGCGCTTGTATTTACCACAGTAACATTCCCAGTCCTTGATCGGACCGAAAATTTTCTCATCGAAAAGACCGTCTTTTTCCGGACGTTGGGTGCGGTAGTTGATCGTTTCCGGCTTAGTGACTTCTCCGTAAGACCAGTTCAATATCTCGGCAGGAGAGGCCAATTTCAGCCGAACGGCTTTAAATTCTTCAGTTTGCTGCACCATGTTATTTCTTTCCTTTTCCGGCAAAGCCGGATCCGCCTTTAGCGGACTTTTTCTTATTGGACGATTCTTTCGCAAGCTCTAATTCTTTTTCACTTTCCAGTCGGGCATCAGTGGTGGCCAGTTCTTTCAGTTCCACGGAATCGTCGGGTGTCAATTTTTCGCCCACCAACTCCACGCTCAAGCAAAGGGATTGCAGTTCTTTCACCAACACGCGGAAGGATTCCGGAACGTTCGGTTTTTTGATGGGTTCGCCTTTTACTATCGATTCGTAAGTTTTCGCTCTGCCGACCACGTCGTCCGATTTGATAGTTAACATCTCCTGCAAAGTATGCGCGGCGCCATAACCTTCCAGAGCCCAGACTTCCATTTCTCCAAACCGCTGGCCGCCGAACTGAGCTTTACCGCCCAAAGGCTGCTGCGTGATCAAGGAGTATGGACCGGTAGAGCGGGCATGCATCTTGTCATCCACCAAATGGTGAAGTTTCAGCATGTAAATAATGCCCACCGTGACTTTTTCCGTAAACTGATCGCCAGTTTTACCGTCATATAAGTTAACTTTGCCGTCTTCCGGGAACCCAGCGCGTTTAAGCTCAGCTTTGATAGTTTCTTCAGGCACGCCGTCCAGAGCGGGGGACGCCACTTTGTATCCAAGCTTGTTGGCGGCTAATCCTAAATGCGTTTCTAAAATCTGACCAATGTTCATACGACTGGCCACACCCAGTGGATTTAAAATAATATCAACCGGCGTGCCATCGGCCATGAACGGCATGTTTTCAATTGGAATAACTTGAGAAATAACTCCTTTGTTACCATGGCGTCCGGCCATTTTATCGCCCACCTGGACTTTGCGGAGCACCGCCACTGAAACCTGGATCGACTTAATGACACCGGAAGGCAATTTATCGCCCTGTTCCCGTGAAAACTCGCGGATATGCACAACTTTCCCATACTCGCCGTGAGGCAGAGTCAACGAAGTGTCTTTCACGTCGCGGGATTTTTCGCCAAAGATGACGCGCAGTAATTTTTCTTCGGCAGTGAGATCAGTTTCACCTTTGGGAGTAATTTTCCCCACCAAAATATCGCCGGCCTTGACTTGCGCGCCAATGCGGATCACACCCAACTCATCCAAATCTTTAAGCTTTTCTTCTCCGACATTCGGAATATCGCGGGTGATAATTTCAGGACCCAGTTTGGTATCGCGAACATCAACTTTAAAATCTTCGATGTGAATGGAAGAATAACGATCCTCTTCCACAACGCGGGAAGAGATCAAAATTGCGTCTTCGTAATTGCCACCTTCCCAGGACATAAACGCGACAAGCACATTCTGTCCTAAGGCAAGCTCGCCATTTTGAATGGCAGCACCGTCGGCAATTGGCTGACCGGCTCTGATTTCCTGGCCTTTGCGGACAATCGGATGCTGGTTAATAGAAGTGGAAGTGTTGGAACGGATGAATTTTTGCAGTAAATATTCTTTTTTCTTGCCGGTCTTTTCAGAAATCACAATCTTCTCGCCGGTAACGCTCAAAACCGTGCCTTCATTTTCGGCAATCACGACCTGGCCCGAATCATAGGCCGCCTTGGCTTCAACCCCGGTACCCACGACTGGAGAATCAGGCTTGATACAGGATACTGCCTGACGTTGCATGTTCGATCCCATCAAGGCGCGGTTGGCATCATCGTGTTCCAGGAAAGGAATCAGCGAGGTGGTTACTGAAATAATCTGTTTGGGAGAAACTTCCACGTAATCAATTTCCGCAGTTTCGGCGATGGACGGCTCGGCATGCACACGCACCGAAGTTCGGGTTTCTTTAAAGTAGCCGTCTTCGTCGAGTTCGACGTTAGCCTGGGCGATTATAGTAAATTGCTCCTGGTATGCGTCCAAATACACGATCTCATCCGTGACGTGAGCGCGGCCGTCTATTTTTTTCACCACTCGGTAAGGAGTTTCGATAAATCCAAAATCATTGATCCTGGCATAGCTGGCCAGATGCGCTACGAGGCCGATGTTTGGGCCTTCTGGCGTAGTAATCGGGCAAAGTCGGCCGTAGTGAGAACGATGCACGTCCCGGACTTCGAAGCCGGCGCGTTCTCGGGAAAGTCCGCCTGGGCCCATGGCTGACAATCGGCGCTTGTGTTCCAATTCTGCCAGAGGATTGGTTTGGTCCATAAACTGGGATAGCTGAGAAGATGAGAAAAACTCCTGAATGACAGCCACGATCGGTCGGACGTGAATTAACTGGGCCGGGGTCACGGTTTCGATATCTGCCAAGCTCATGCGGTCTTTGGCAATTCTGCTCATACGGGCCAGGCCGATGCGGAATTTGCCCTGGATCAACTCTCCGACTGATCGCACACGTCGGTTGGAAAGATGGTCAATGTCATCCCATGGTCCTTGAGAATTGTTCATGCGAATAACTTCACGGATAATGTCAGTCATATCTTCCTTGGTCAAAATCCGGTCTTCACGGCCTTCGATGTTTAAGCGCTGATTAAGCTTGTAGCGGCCGACTTCGGACAGATCATAACGGTCAGCATGGAAAAACATGGCTTCAATCAAGGATCTGGCGTTATCAACGGTAGCCAGGTCCCCTGGTCGGATACGCTTGTAGACTTCCTTAAATCCTTCATCAGCGCTCTTGGATGGATCTTTATCCAAAGTATTTTGCATGTAGCGCATGTCCGGGTTGGTATCGATGTCGGCAAAAGCCGAGAGAATCTCTTCGTCAGAGCCGAATTTAAACACGCGCAACAAAGCTGTGATGGGAATTCTGCGCTTGCGGTCGATTTTAACGCTGATCACGCCGTTGATGTCAGTTTCCAATTCCAGCCAAGCACCGCGGTTCGGAATTATCTTGGCCCCGTACCAATTTCGGCCCCGGGCCATCTCACCAGTAAAAAACACGCCTGGCGATTTCACTAACTGGGAAACTACCACGCGCTCCACGCCATTGATCACAAAAGTGCCTCTTGGGGTCATCAATGGAAAATCACCCAAGTATACATCCTGGGTCTTAGTCTTGTTTGTAACTTTATTTACCAGTCGCACGGAAACGTAAAGAGGCGCTTCGTAAGTCGTATTGCGCTCTTTAGCAGTTTTTTCGTCGTATTTGGGTTTGTCTAAAAAATATTCACCAAAAAACAACTCCAAGTTCTTACCTGTAAAATCCTTAATCGAATTAATTTCCGCGAACAGCTCCTTCAATCCCTTTTCCCAAAACCACTTATAGGAACGAAGCTGGGCTTCGATCAGGTTCGGCATATCCATGACTTCATGGAAACGCGTAAAGAACTTCCTGCTGCCTTTTTCCAAGCGGGGAGCACTCAAATCTAGGCTTAAATTAGCCATTTTCTTTTTTAAAGACATAAAATAATCCCTCTTTTTGCGCATATACAAAAAGAGCCGGGTTTGGCTATACTCTTATTAAATTAAATATCACTATTATATTTTAGCCGGTTTAGAAATGTTGTCAAGTTCAAATCACACAAAGGTGTGTTTTCGCCGGATATACAAGCCAAAGACCAGGAGCATGCATCCTAATATGGTCATTATGTATGTGATCGGCAATTTGTCCGCCAATAGGCCGATAAGCATTGTGGGCAGGGTCGCTGCGATCTGAAGAAGCATATACAGGGCGCCGTAAATACGTCCGCGCAAATTCGAATGGGCATTACTCTGGAGAATGGAATGGCTGGGAGCAAAAATATGTGCATTGAAATATCCCATGATCAACGCCCAAATTGCATAGTATAAATACGGCTCCGGGAAATGCTCTATAAAAGACAGGGCAAATAAAGCCAGACCCATTCCCAAAAATCCGCCCAAAATTAAATCGCGTTTGGAAAAATATTTTTCTTCAAAGCCCAGGGTAAGAGCGCCTATCAAAATTCCAAATCCCAGAGGCGCTACCGCTAAAATGGAACCTGTATATAAATTTATCCCGATCGCCTCTTCCATAAACACCGGAGCTATGGTGATGATCATGCCGTTGACGATCTGGATGCAAATCAGACTCAATAAAGGATAATGAAGTTCCTTATTCTCCCAAAAATGTTTCACCCCTTCTTTAAACTCCTGCCAGACTTTGGAAAGTGAATAGGGATTCTGGTGAACCGATTCGGGTCGAAGCGACGGCAAAGCTAATGTTGCCAGTCCTGCAATACATAAAAGAATGACTCCGGCCAAAAATGGCGCTCCCTGCCCAAAAGCGCTGGAGATCGGACCAGCAATGGCGAAACCGATGATCAAAGCCGCGCTGTTAGTAAAAGCAAAGTAGCTGTTGGCAATAAGGATCTGTTCTTTGGACACCAGCCTCGGGATAGAAGGAGCTTCTGCGGGGATATAAAACTGATTCAGGGAGGAGTATAAAAAAGTGATCAACACCAAACCCCAAAAATCGCCCCCAACCACAAAATACAAGCCAATACTGGCTGCCTGGGCAAAATTAACTATGGTCAGGAGCCAGCGGCGATCAAACCGGTCGGAATAGACTCCGGCTACAGTGCCAAAAAATAACGTGGCCAGACCGAAAGCCGTGATGATTAAAGACACGGAGAATGTGGAGTCGGTTATTTTGAAAACTTTGATCAGAATCGCAAAGCTTAAGATGTAATTGGTCAGCTGCGACGTAACCTGGGACAGCCAAAGCTTGGCGAAATCAAAATTTTTAAGCACCGAAAGGTAATCTTTAAATTTCATTTATTTAAAATTTGCTCCTGGAAATAGTTATGTTCGGCTGTTTGCCATAGCGCGGTTCCACCATTTTTTTAGTAGGCAAGACTTTCAAATCTTCCAGATTTTTTGGCACTTCAGGCTTGTTGACTGCGGCAATCGGAATTTTCAGAGCGAAGGCCAGAGCGTTGGCAGTGGCCACCGCGGTGCGGATGCGCGAAAATCCCCCTGGCCCCACGACCACGGCGATTTTTTCTATCTGATTAAATCTAATTTTCTGTTTATGAAAAAAGCTTTTTATTTCAGGCAGTAATTTTTCCGATAAGCTATTCGATTGAAAACGATGAAAAATCACCTGCCGAGCCACCAAAGCCAGTACTGCCTCATTATTCTCTGAGGTGTCGATATTCTCTGAGGTGTCGATAAACAAAAGCATAAACTAAGAAACTTCTTCCTGCTTGAGATGTTTTTGCTTGTCGTTAATCCGAATCAGTTTGATAACTTTTTCCACCAAAGTTTGCGGGTCGTCATCAAACACGATCCGCTTTCTGCCGCGCTGGGCTAACTTCAAAATATGATCAATGTCCTGCTCGATCCCGCCGGTGTTGGTCAGCACCCCGACCACCCGCTTGTCTTCGAAAGCGGTCGTAAATTCATTCAGCGTGCCAATGCGGCCGCAAATCACTATTATCGCGTCCGAGGAGCGGGTCATGAGCATGTTCCGGCCGGAATAATCAAACCCTGTATAGATAATCAAATCCATATACTTCGTGGGCAAACGGTAAGTATGGACGTGAGCTTGTTTGGAAACTGCCGGCGATAAGCCGATGGACACGCCCCCGACTGACTTCGCTCCCCTCGTCGCCCATTCCGGAACCCCGATAGTAGCGCCCGTCACCAGCACACTTCCTGCAAGACCGATCTGGCGGCCGACTTCGTAAGCTTTTTTAAAAGCCCCCTTGGAACAATTATTGTTGGCAGAGCCGGAGACAGCTATTTTGTATTGCATTATTTATTTCTTAATAATCGAGTTAACTTTCGCCCTTGCGCATAAACATTATACCAGACAGGAGAGTAAATCAGATCATAAGCGCCAGGATAAACCACTTCGAATCCGCCAAAACCTTTTTTGAAACGCGTAATCCCCGCCCAGGCGTGGCGTTCCTGGTTGTGTGGCGCGATCCCGCCAAAGTCGTAATTCTTAAGTCCCAATTCTTTCGCAAGCTTTATGGCCTCCCAATGCAACACATACGGCGCCATGGCTACTTTCATCAACTGACTTGAGCCGCCATGCAGATAGGTGGCCGTGTCGCCAAACATCGTTAAGATCATCGCGGCCAGAGGCTGGCCTTGATACTCGGCCAGGACAATTTTTAAATTATTATCAGGCGACAATTGGTCCCACATTTGAAAATAATAACTTTGCGGATGCAGGCGAATCCTGGTCCGGGTCGCAGTCTCTAAAAACAATTTCCAAATCGTTAATAAATCTTTCTGCTCACCCACCCGCACCGTAACGCCCTTGCGCTGGGCCAAATTGATGTTGTACCGGGTTTTCGGCTTCATGCTGATCAATAATTCCTCTTCAGTCTTTTCCAAATTAAGCAGCCAATTGTTTACCGGCTGGATATCCTTAATAGCTCTGGGCAAATCCACAGGGTGATGCGGCTCGATCCTGGTAAAAATTAAATTTCGATCTTCCTGTAAATATTTTAAATCAGGTAAAGCTGCTTTTGCGTCTCCCAAAGGTCCTCTGGGAGAATAAATATATTTTTTGCCAAACGGCAACGCCGTTTCAATTGCCAGATTCGCAAAATTCTGATCGGAAAAACGATAAATTTTATGCCCCAGCGCTTCATTGAATCGCCCCCAAACCCAAGATTGCAAAATCGAGCCCCCCAGCTCGATAACTTTTTTATCCCAAGCGTCTTTAGAAAGATTTGAAATCATTTATTTATGCAAAGACTTAAGCGCCATTTTAACTTTTGTCTGCAAATCCTTAATATCTTTAGGAATATTTTTCAAAGCTGCTCGTGCTTCCTGCTGTGAATAGCCAAGGGCCAGCAAGGCATCCACAGCATCCGAATGCTGTTGAGCCATGGGTCCGGCCTGGACTTCATCTTTCAGCTTTTCTTTCAATTCCACGATGACGCGCTCTGCCGTTTTCGTGCCGATACCCGAAACTTTTTTAAACACCGTGGCGTCCCCCGAGGCAATCGCGGATTTGAGCATATCGATGGCGGCCAGCGACATAATCGCCAGGGCAGATTTGGGCCCGACTCCTGACACAGTTAAAAGTAATTCAAAAAATTCCAACTGAGCCAAAGTTTCAAATCCAAAAAGAGTCAGCTGATCTTCGCGTACATAAGTGTGGATTACCAGGCTTACCACATCGTCTATTTTTTGAGTCAATAAAATCACTTGCGGCAAAAAAACCTTGTATCCAACCCCACTGGTTTCAACAATTACATAACTTGCCGATTTATGACTAATTTTCCCTTTAATCGATCCGATCATATATCTATTATATGTGGCTTTACGCAAAATGCCAAAAGTAATATACTTTTCACATTGCAAACGGAGGCATACATGTCTGAATTGTTCGGGATCGGCGACGTGATCGATTTCAAGAGCGAAAGCGTACGATATGATTTCATCATGGAACACGGCCTTCTCAACACACCAACCGGACCATGCCGTGTCCAACTGGCGGAGGAGGTGACGAGACAGAATAGCAACCACAGCCAGGTGATCAAGATCACTGGCCCCCGTGTTCGCGGCCAGGTCGTGACCGAAGCCAAATACTTCAAGCTGGTGCGTAAAGCCCTTCGTCCCGGAAGTCTGATCCGGCACCCCTCTCTTCCGGTTCTGACCAGAGTGATCGCGGTCGGAGAGAATGGCGAAGCAATCGTCGAAGGCCCTCGAGGTTTCCCGCGCCTGTCTCCGGCCGAAGTGACCATCATCGCGCGTTGAACCTGAAGGAGATCCCATGGAAAGATTTGTGAGCCGAAAAAAGGCTCTTGAGCTAGTGCATGGGAGGAGGAAGTCCTGGACCGCATCTGCTGCACGATCGAGGATGCCCCCGTCGCAGGAGGTATTCTCACAGCCCGAAAGATCGAAGACCGTTGGCACTACATCGTCCGAACGTCGGACCCGCAGCGCGTTGAACTACTCGACGCGTCGCCTTACCGCTGACAAAGGAATATATGACCAAAGACGACGTGGATATTATCGAGTCCCAGATCATCGAAAAACTCGATTACCTTCTTCTAAAAGGTGGTTGGGATACCCGCGTAACCGTAGGTTTCATGATCGAAACGGCCAAGACCGAAGTCAAGCTCGTCTGTACATTGCAGCGACTGACAATCGATGGACAGGGGGCCTAAGCACTCGCAAACTCCCGCAGCGTGTTGAACCAATCAACACGTTTTCTTTTTGCCCAAAACTATGTACAAAACCGGTCAATGTTTGCTATGATTAAATTTACTATGCCCTTCAAATTACAATCCGAATTCAAACCCGCAGGTGATCAGCCACAGGCTATAGAAAAACTGATCAGGGGCTTGGAGAAAAAATACCGGTACCAGACCCTTCTTGGAGTCACAGGCAGCGGCAAGACTTTTACCATGGCCAATGTCATCCAAAAAATCCAGAAACCGACTCTGATAATTTCACATAATAAAACCCTGGCCGCGCAGCTGGCGAGCGAATTTCAAGATTTTTTCCCGGACAATGCCATTCATTACTTTGTTTCTTACTACGACTATTACCAGCCGGAGGCATATATTCCTCGCTCCGACACTTATATCGAAAAAGAGACACAGATCAACGAAGAAATCGACAAGCTCCGCAATGCCGCCACCCAAAGCCTGCTTTCCCGCAAAGATGTTCTGATTGTGGCTTCAGTTTCCTGCATTTACGGCTTGGGTAATCCTGCCAACTATCTCAATCTTTCCATTCAATTGAAAGTAGGGGAAGAAATTAAGCGCGACAAGTTCCTCCGCAGGCTCACTGATCTGCAATTCTTGCGCAATGACATCAATCTTACGCGCGGCACCTATCGCGTGCGCGGTGATGTCATCGAATTCATCCCGGCTTCCGCGGACAAAATCACCCGTTTGAATTTTTACGGCGACGAACTGGAAAAAATTTCCGAACATGACCCTCTGACCGGCCAGGATTTCGGCGATAGACAGGAGCTCACCATCTTCCCGGCCAAACATTTCGTCACTCCCCGCGAAAAATTAGTCGCAGCTGTAGGTAATATCCGCGACGAACTGGCTGATCAGATCAAATTTTTCAAATCCCAAGGCAAGGAATTGGAAGCGCAACGGATAGAGCAGCGTACCAACTTTGATATCGAGATGATGCTCGAAACCGGCTTTGTCGCGGGCATTGAAAACTACTCGCGTCACTTGGATTTCCGCAAACCTGGCGACCCTCCTTCCACCCTGCTCGATTATTTTCCGGATGATTTTTTGCTTTTTATCGACGAGTCGCATATCACCCTACCGCAAATCGGCGGCATGTACCTGGGCGACCGGTCGCGCAAACAAACTTTGATTGATTACGGCTTCCGACTGCCGTCTGCCGCGGATAATCGGCCACTGCAGTTCGAAGAATTTGAAAAAAGGATCGGGCAGACGATTTTTGTTTCCGCCACGCCAGTGAAAGACCGCGAGGTAAAAATTTCCAAGCAAGTCGCGGAGCAATTGATCCGTCCGACTGGATTGCTGGATCCGGAAATTGAAATTCGGCCCACGAAAAATCAGGTCGACGACCTGATGGAAGAGATCCAAAAGCGCGTCAAAAAGAAACAGCGCGTGCTAGTGACCACATTGACCAAAAATATGGCTGAGGAACTTTCAAATTACCTGACTGAATACGGTATCCGTGGCCATTATCTGCACGCAGATATTGAAACACTACAGCGATTGGAGATTTTGCGCGACTTGCGGCTGGGCATTTACGACGTGGTGGTGGGCATTAACTTGCTGCGGGAAGGTTTGGATTTGCCGGAAGTATCATTGGTCGCCATTTTAGACGCGGACAAAGAAGGATACCTGCGTTCGGAAACATCACTGGTGCAAACCATGGGTCGTGCTGCTCGACACGTGGAAGGGCACGTCATTATGTACGCGGATAGAATCACCGGCTCTATGCAAAAAGCCATGGACGAAGTCATCCGGCGTCGGAAAATTCAGGAAGATTACAATAAAAAACACGGCATCACACCTATGGGCATACAAAAAGCCATCAAAGCAACTCTATTAGCCGGCAAAAAAGCAGAAGAAGAAAAAGCCGAAATGCTGAAGGAAATGGACCTGACCAAAATGACCAAGCAAGACATAGCTTATGCCATCGAAGAATTGCGGGATCAGATGGACATGGCCTCCCGCAATCTGGACTTTGAAAAAGCGGCCACCTTGCGCGACCAGATCACCGCAATCCGCGCCAAAACGCGGATGAAAAAACATAAGTTTAAATAGCTCTTGATTCTATGCCGGATTTCTGCTATCCTTTGTTGGCTAATCAATTGCGTGTCGCGTTGAAAGGCGCCACTTCTATTATTTACCAATTACATGCCCAATACTAAGTCCGCCATGAAGGCTGCTCGACAAAATATTAAACGCCGAGTGACCAATCTCAAAGCTTTGGAAACTATCAAGAAGAGTGCTAAGCTAGTTCGCAAGTCTGTCACTGCTGCGAACAAATCCGAAGCTGCCAAAGCGCTTTCTGCTGCTTTCGCCGCTCTCGATAAAGCTGCCAAGAAAAACATTATTCATAAAAATAATGCTTCCCGCCATAAATCCAGATTGTCCGCGATGGTGGCCAAGCTGAAATAGATCAAACTAAAATCGCCCTTTTCGGGCGGTTTTTAAATTTCTATCTTCTCCATCTCCGACCAGTTGTCGCCAACTTTGGCGTCGACTTCCAGCGGAACTTTCAGCTTATAAACTGATTCCATGATCGCTTTAATTTTTTTAGCGTATTCGGCAGCGTCTTTTTTATCAACTTCAAAGACTAATTCGTCGTGTACCGTCAACAGCATCCGAAGGTCAGGATATTTTTTATCGATTTCTATCATGGCTAATTTGATTATATCCGCGGCCAGAGACTGGATCGGCATATTTACTGCTGCCCGTTCGGCCGCTCCCCGAATGGCAAAATTTGGTGCATCGATTTCCGGAAAATACCGCACACGGCCCAGAGGATTCCTCACAAATTTTTGCTCGTGGACTTGTTTGATGAGTCCATCAATATATTTTTTGAGTTTTGCGAAGGCTTCATAGTAATTTTTAATATGCTCGGCGGCTTCCATTCGGCTCATATTGGATCGACTTGAAAGGCCGAAGGCAGACACACCATATAGAACCGAAAAGTTAATAGTTTTCGCGTCTCGGCGCTGGTTCGGTGTAACTTTTTCCTCGGGTATGTTGAAAATCCTGGCTGCCGTGGCTTTGTGGAAATCCGTGTCCGAAGTAAAAACTTTAATCATCTCCGGATCTTCGGAAAGTGAAGCGGCGATTCTCAATTCAATCTGCGAATAGTCCAATGACAGCAAGACCTTGCCTTTATTGGCCACGAACGCTTTGCGGACCTCGTTGCCGAGTTCAGTGCGGATGGGAATATTCTGTAAATTGGGATTGAGCGAAGAAAGCCGCCCGCTGGCAGAAATCGTCTGGCTATAAGTAGTGTGGACTCGGCCGTCTTTGGCGACTAATTCTGGCAGCGCGTCGACATACGTAGACTTGAGTTTCGTAAACTCCCTATATTCAAAAATCAAATCTATGACTGGATGCAAACCACGCATCTTCTCCAGTTCCCCAGCAGCTGTAGAAATTCCGCCCGATTTTTTATTTTTCTTCAAATTATCAGTTGGAATTTTCAATTTTTCAAACAGGACTTCGGAAAGCTGTTTGGGTGAGGAGATATTAAATTCCATACCTGCCTGTTTGTGAATTTCTTTGATCAGTTGTTTGATTCGCTTATCCAATTTTTTCGATAAATCCGCCAGCCACTCCAAATCCAGCTTGATTCCACGCTCCTGCATTTTCTTCAACACCCCAATCAAAGGCACTTCAATTTCCTGAAAAATTTTCAAGACATCTTTTTCTTTCAATTCCGCCGCCAGCTCGGCCCAATCACCGACTTCATAACTACGCTGGCCTGGGTTTACCAAATAAGCCGCCACAAGTGCTTCTTCTCCAGTTTTAATTATTGAGTTCGGTTTGCCGATAATCGTGGGTTTCGAAATAGTCGGAACTTTTTTTCCACCCGGCAGGCGGTCATCTAAAGCTCGTATTCCCAAAGCGTGAAAAAGTTCTATAACTTTCGTTTGGTCATATTCGGCCATGACGCAAGTCTCGAAATCGAAGTCCAGCTCATTTTTTTGATTGATATGCGAAAGTTTATAAGATAGATAAGCCTTGGCTTTACCCTCGATTAATTTTTTCAGAGTACCCAGTTTGATTTTGCTTGATTGCTTCTCCACGGCTTCATATACACCATCTAGAGATCCGAAGGTTTTGATCAATTCGAGTGCGCCTTTCTCTCCTATGCCAGGTACTCCCGGAATGTTATCCGAAGTATCACCTTTAATTGCCTTCAAATCAACCCACTGGCTGGGATGAAGTCCGTAAATTTCTATCATTTTATCGATGTCGAAGATTTGGATGTCGGAAAATCCGGTTTTAAATCGATAAATATGCGTCCGGTTATCAATCAGTTGCAATAAATCCAAATCGCCGGTGACAATAATATTCAAAACATCTTTCGGTGTTTTGTGCGCGATAATACCGAGCAAGTCATCTGCTTCAAATCCCTCTTTTTGATAAATCGGAATGTCCAAAGCCTGTAAAATTTCTTTGATCTTCGGCAGCTGAATCAGCAACTCGTTCGGCGTGGCTTTACGCGTGGCTTTATAGTCAGCAGCCATCTTGTCGCGAAACGTGGGACCTTTGACATCGAAGGTTACCAAGGCATGAGTGGGTTTGATATCGACCAAGGCTTTAAAAAACATGCTGAAAAATCCGAAAATAGCTCCAGTGGGAAATCCGTCTTTATTCGACATCGCCGGCAATGCATGAAAAGCTCTGTGAAATAAAGCATGCCCGTCAATCAATAAAAGTTTTCTCTTAAATTCTTTCATAAAGTATTCTAATCATACCAAAAAACCGCCCAGTTTGATAGGCGGTTTTAGGCTAATCTTTAGCGATTGTTCGATTCTCCTCTAGTATACCAACCGGGACTCAAACTTTAGCGAGCAATTATGAATTCAATTTTCAAATCACGCTTAGTTGCCTTGGCAATCCTATGTAAAAGCTCAACCGTAACATTTTCATTCCCCGACTCAATTCGAGCAACGTTACCTTGACTAGTTCCGATTTTTTTAGCCAATTCCGATTGGGACAGCTTCGCTTTTTTTCTCAACTGTAAAATCGCATAAGCTACTTCTAGTTGCGTACCGAATTCATCATAATACTTTTTAAACTCTGGGTCCTTCAATTGTTCTTCCAAATGCGTTTGAAAGTCTGTTGCTTTTTTGAATTCTTTTTTAGTTAACATAAGATTCTGGATTAATGATGACTTGGTTTAGATTATATTCCGCTTTGATAATATCTGATTCTGGAGTTTTAGACGTATTTTTACGAAAAGCATGAAGTAAAATAATGTTTCGACCGACAAAAGTGAAATAAAAAATTCTATGTCTGTTATTAGCGAAATCCACTCTTAGTTCTCGTATCTTGCCTCGAATGTGTTTCGAATATGGTTCGTCTAAAATACCTTGATTTTGTCTCAAAAGTTCGATGTACTTAAAAATTTTAACACGGTCTTTCACTGGGACCTGATTGATATATTCTCTGACGGAGTTCGTCCAGATCTGTTAGTAAAATATTTAATCTTATATTCTTCACTTTTAGAATATATCATATAAGATATAATGTCAAGACTTATTTTCTATAAACTATTCGAGTACCCAACCCCGAACATCCGGAGTTTTTATGCTAATCGGTGTCGTCTGTCGTCTCTTTCTTTTTGTTCTTTCTCTCTTCTCTCCTGGTCGTCATTATGCCGCTTTCTATTTTTGAGATCCTGAACATCTCTTTTTTTCAAAACCAGCTCTTCTTCTATTTTTTTTACTTCAGCTTCAGTTCCCTCGTGCTTTTTCAAAGCCAGACTCTCTTCCAGTCTCCTTACCAACGACTCCGCATAAGAAATATCACTGTCTGTTACCATAAATTTATTTTTTTAATTCTTTATTCTTCCGTGACTCTAAAAATTTCTTCAATATCTGTAATGCCTTGCAGGGCTTTTAAAATTCCATCCTGCGCCATATTCAGCATACCTTCAGCAACTGCCTGATTTTTAATTTCACTGGTAGTCGCCCCTTTAGTGATGAGCTTTTCCATTTCCTCGCTAATGTTGAATACTTCATACACACCAATTCGCCCTTTGTATCCGAGATTATGGCACTTCTCACAGCCTTTGCTATGATAGAAAACCAGGCGTTTCGGTAATTCGACGTTCGCGCTTTTCGGGATGGCGCGCAGGATCATCTCCACTCGCGATTGGAGATTGACCGATAATTTATATTCCTCCTTGCACTCCTGACAAATCTTGCGCACTAATCTTTGGGCCACGATCGCGTTGATGGCGGGAGCCAATACAAAAGGCTTAACTCCCAAATCCAGTAATCGTGGCAAGGCGCCAGGCGCATCATTGGTGTGGAGCGTGGAAAGCACTACGTGACCAGTGAGCGCTGCCTGGCAGGCGATCTCCGCCGTTTCCAGATCGCGCATTTCACCCACCATGACTATGTCCGGATCCTGCCGCAATATCGCGCGCAGCGCTTCCGCAAAAGTCATGCCAGCTCGAGCATCAATCGGGGTTTGGGTGATACCCGCAATTTTATATTCTACTGGATCCTCGATCGTAATAATCTTGACCCCGGTTTCATTTAATTTATTTAAGATCGCATAAAGGGTGGTGGTTTTGCCGCTGCCCGTAGGACCGGTGGTCAGAATCATGCCATTAGGTTTTTCCATTTCTTTCAAAATCCGCTCCCGGGCCAGCCCCATGATTCCCAATTCATCAAACTGCAGCGATCCTTTATCTTGGCGCAGTAGCCGCATAACTATGGATTCGCCAAATGCGGACGGCAGGACCGATACGCGGACATCCACTTGCTGGTTATCATAAGTTAAGCTAAAGCTGCCGTCCTGCGGGGTCAAGGTAATATTCAGTTTCATCTTGGACATGATTTTGACCCGGGACACGAACTGGTGGTGAGCCTCCATGTTCAAGCTCGCCACGTCCTGCAGCACGCCATCAATTCGGAATCGAATTTTGAGCATAGTTTTTTCCGGTTCTACATGAATGTCGGAAGCGTCGATGTGTAACGCTGAACCTAATAATTCTTCGACGATCTCCGTGGCGGAAGCCGTGGTAAGATGCTGGCTGATACTCCCAATGCCACCGATTTGGTATTTGGGATTGGAACTTTCGAGTTTGATGTTATCAAAGTGCTGCGTTGTTTTAAATATTTTATTATAACCTTCAAAGATATGCTTAAAACTGCTTAGAGAAATCAAAAACGGTTCCACTATATACGCCTGCTCGGTCAGCTGGTTTAAAACTTGCATCACGGAAGGGTTGGAATCAACAATACCGAGTTTTATATTTTTTCCTTCTCTATAAAACACGATCGCGTGAAAAGCNTCGGCNGTTTCTTTGGGAAGCAACTGCAGGGTCTGCGCCTCCACTGGAAATCCATANAGGTTGAGNTACGCTATTTTTTGTTCTTTGGCTTTTCGTTGTGTTTCTTGTTCTTCGAACTTGCGGTTTAGATCAGTGTAGACCTGATTTACCCGCTGCGCTCGAGAGTTTGGATCATATATCATAGATCAGTATCAGATAACATATTACCTAATTTTTGTTACCTATTTACTGACCTAAGTATACCACAATTTACTGTGCTGGCTTTATTTTCCCGATTTGGTTCTTTAACAATTCCACNAGATTATTTTCCGCCTCTGCCANCGGCATATTTACCAAAAATTTAACTGTCTGCGGGCCGGTGGTCTGGGGTGAAAAGTTACTGAAAATCATGGACAAATTAATGGGCAAAATACTATGAACATAGGCAACGGTGTTGTTTGTCGGGCCAGATGGTTCTTCCTTTAGGAACAAAAAAATCTTGGCAAAACCAAGCTGTGCCGCCATCTCTTTAATAATGGCTTCGACATCGGATGCGCCGGNTTGTGATCGTTCCAGATCATTTACATTGATAGCGGAATAGGCNAATGAAAGATCAGCGTCTTGTTTCAGTCGGGCCAAAACTCTCCCCCACAATTTCAGAAGCCCCAAACTTTTGGTTTTATAAAGATTATTAATAATTTCCTGNTGCTTGGCGCCCAAACTTACCAGTTGTGAAGCTTTCAGAAAANTTTGGGGAGTAGTTCGCACGTGCTGGAAACTATTGGTCTCCGNGATGATGCCGGTCAGCAACTGAGTGGCNATATTTTCATCGATCAGACTGGATTCAAACTTATTGATGAGGTCCAAAACAATTTCCGAGCAAGAAGTGGCGGAGAGAGTNACTAAATTATACTGGCCATAATTTTCATTGCTGGCGCGAAAATCCATATTGATCAAGGGAACGTCAAAAAANAATTCNGCNTGNTTGCTGTAAAGTTCGCCTAATTGTTCCAAGGACGGCACGCCNATTAAAATTACCAAATCGTAAGGNAACATCGAGGAACGAAAACTTACGTCNGGCGCNCTGAATTCACCTTTGCTGGGCTTGAGATAAATTGAAAGTTTTTCAGCATCTTTTTTATAACTCAATTCTTCNACTGCGCTTTTTTTAGTCGAGATATCAATCACGAAACTTTTCGTCAGATCGATCCTGTCTTTGATCTCGTTAACCTCAGGCAAAAAATTAAATTTCTCTGA
>JGI25616J43925_10000036_pt1 | contig 41818 bp, 32 predicted proteins | sample GraSoi2013_100cm_FD_43925 | JGI IMG/M metagenome (IMG submission 43925) | reverse complement strand
TCCATACCCGCCTCCGTATCGGGTAATCCTGCCGCCCTCCAGAATGCGTATATCGCGGGGATACCTTTCAATGAGATGGTCTTAAATCCCACCTGGACGCAGAATCCGGGATATTGATAAGTTTTCATGATCGTATAACCATGCATACAGAATGCATGGTTATACGATTTATTGCCTGCACGGGCTCGTACTTAAAAATTTGTGCAATGAAAAAATACCCAGGGAAATGCTGTACCCTCTTTTTCGCCGGATTCCTATTGCTGCTATGCGCACCGGTGAAAAAGCTGACCGCAGGCGATTCCATCCCAGTCCCGAGAGCCAATACTGAATACATTGACCCGACCATCGGTAACGTAGGTCAATTGCTGGAGCCCACCCGCCCGACCGCCGGTCTTCCCAACCAGGTCATACGCGTTTACCCTATCCGGAAGGATTACCTGGACGACGAGATCTCCAGCTTCCCCTTAACTATGGTCTCCCATCGTCTCGGTGAAGTTTTCTCCATCAAACCTTTTGCGGGAGACATCAGCCCCGAAGCCTGGAACCGCCGGATGCACTACGATCATAACCTGGAGATCACCCGCCCATGGTACTATTCCACCTACCTGCTCGACGAAGGCATCACGGTCGAATTTGCTCCCGGAAAAAAAACGGGTATCTACCGCTTCTCTTTCCCCGAAGGTGTAAAAAGGAACTTACTGCTCAATGCCTATAATGGCGACGAACCATCCTGGCATTTCAACTCCTCTACCGAGGTCACCGGTATAGAGACCTGGCATGGTGATATTAAAGTATACATGTATGGCATCTTCAATCTTGCCGGCTCCCCCGGCAATTCCTCACAAAAAATGGCCATCACCTTTCCTTCCGGCAAAGGTCCCATCGAATTAAAATATGCGATCAGCTTCGTCAGCGCCGACCANGCTAAACAGAACTTTAAAAAAGAATTTTCGGTTAACCCGACTTTTGCTGCTGTCAAAGCGAACGCCGAAGGCGCCTGGTCGCGCATAGTGTCTCAGATAAAAGTAGAAGGAGGTACCGAAGCACAGCGCCGTTCGTTCTACACCGCCCTCTACCGCTGCCATGAACGCATGGTCGACATCAGCGAAGGCTCGTCTTATTACAGCGGTTATAACAAACAGGTCAATAAAGATAACCGCCCCTTTTATGTCGACGACTGGTCCTGGGATACCTACCTGGCCATGCATCCCCTGCGGATGATCCTGCACCCCGCCCAGGAACAGGACATCCTGCAGTCCTATGTGCGCATGTACCGGCAGAGCGGCTGGATGCCGACCTTCCCGGTCCTGTTCGGAGACTACGCCTGTATGAACGGCTTTCATTCCTCCGTCATCTTCCTCGACGCCTATAGGAAAGGACTCCGCAACTTCGACCTGCCATCGGCTTATGAGGGTATGCGTAAGAACGCTGTCGATGCAACCCTGCTTCCCTGGCGCAATGGCCCCGCAACAAGCCTGGATTCTTTTTATCACGCCAACGGTTATATGCCGGCTTTGCATCCCGGCGAGAAAGAATCGGTCTCCGAAGTACACCCCTTCGAGAAAAGACAGGCCGTCGCCGTTACCCTCGGCGCCTCCTTCGACGACTGGGCCCTGTCCCAGTTGGCGAAAGATATGGGAAAGACAGCCGACTACCAGGCCTTTGCCCAAAGAGCGCAGAACTACCGCCATCTCTGGAACAGCGACCAGCAATTTTTCCTTCCAAAGGATGACAAAGGCCAGTGGATACTCATCGACCCGAAATTTGACGGCGGCCCCGGCGGCCGGGACTATTACGATGAGAACAACGGCTGGACCTACCTCTGGCAGGTCCAGGAGAACATCCCCGATCTAATCTCTCTCATGGGTGGTCCCAAAGCCTTCGAGGGTAGGCTGGACCAACTGTTCCGCGAAGACCTCGGCCGCTCCAAACAGGAATTCTGGAACAAATTTCCCGATGCTACAGGACTCGTAGGACAGTTCTCCATGGCCAACGAACCCAGCTTCCACATCCCTTACCTGTACAACTATGTCGGCGCTCCCTGGAAAACACAGCAGATGGTCCGCCTTCTCCTTTCTACCTGGTTTAAGGACAATATCTTCGGCATTCCCGGCGATGAAGATGGCGGCGGTATGTCGGCCTTCGTCGTTTTTTCTTCCATAGGCTTTTATCCCGTGACACCCGGCCTGCCTATCTATACCATCGGCAGCCCCGTCTTCAGCAAGGTGACCATCACGCTCGACAACGGGAAACGTTTTACGGTAATTGCTAAAAATTGCTCTGTCATAAATAAATATATTCAAAGTGCACGATTCAATGACAAGGCGCTGAATACCCCCTGGTTCACCCATGAGCAATTGATGAATGGAGGCACCCTGGAGCTGGAGATGGGGGCTAAGCCGAATAAAAGCTGGGGAACCGGCGCACAGATTGATAAAACCGGCATACAAGGCGGTAAATAATATCTCTGCTGCTGCTGTGATAGAAAGCAGTAAAGGCTTAAATTAGCGGAATTATTAAGCTATAAGCTCTACTAACAGAGATACAAAAGGTACTACCATATGAAAAAGGCTCAATGGATTGGTTATTTCGCGATCATTTTTTTTATGGCCACCGGCTTTAACCGGCGCCTTTCTACCCCTGCGGGAATACGGTCGGATACCCTTCCCGCTGTCCCGGGGGTAGGGATTCCTGAAGAAGACCGGTTTACGAAAACACCTTTAGCGATGGGCGAATTCTACGAGCCTACGGAAATGACGATTCTTCCTGACTTTGATATCCTGGTGGCCCAGCGGCGCGGAGAGATCCTATTGTACAAGAACTCGACTAAGAAGGTAAAACAGGCGGGTTACCTGGATGTTTACTGCAAAACGAAACATACCCCGGGCGTAAATGCGGAGGAAGGAGTGCTGGGCATACAGGCCGACCCCGATTTTTCCACCAACCATTTTGTCTATATCTATTACAGCCCCTCGGATACCTCCGTCAATCGCCTGTCCCGGTTTACCTTCACCCATGACAGCATAGATCTTAAATCGGAGAAAATAATATTGCAGCTCTATTCCCAACGGGAAATATGCTGCCATACCGGCGGGTCCATCGCATTCGGACCGGATAATGCTCTTTTTGTGTCCACCGGTGATAATTCCACTCCTTTTGACGAAAAAAATACTCCCTATGCCAGTCATGGATATGCCCCCCTGGACGATCGTCCCGGGCACCTTCAATATGATTCGCGCAGGGGCGCCGGCAACACCAATGATCTCCGGGGTAAAATATTGCGTATTAAACTGAGACCGGATGGCAGTTATGAGATCCCGGAAGGCAACCTGTTCCCTAAAGGCGAACCGAAGACGCGTCCCGAAATATATGTAATGGGTGATCGCAATCCCTACCGTATTTCCGTTGATAAAAAGACCGGTTATTTATACTGGGGAGAGGTAGGTCCGGATGCCAACAATGACAGCCTGGACACCCGTGGACCCAGGGGATATGATGAGTTCAACCAGGCAAGAAAGGCCGGCTTTTTCGGATGGCCTTATTTCGTTGGGAATAACTATGCCTATCATATCCACGACTATGAGACCAATGTCAACGGACCTGCATTCGATCCGGCCCACCCGGTCAATGATTCGCGCAACAACACGGGTTTAAGAGAGCTACCTCCCGCACAACCCGCCTTTATCTGGTACCCTTATGCGGAGTCCCCCGAGTTTCCGGAGCTGGGCAGCGGCGGCAGATGCGCCATGGCGGGCCCGGTGTTTTATTCGGACCTATACCCGCCCGCGACAAGAATGCCGGATTATTACGACGGGAAAGCTTTTATATATGATTTTACCCGGTGCTGGTTCAAGGCAGTGACGATGCTATCGAATGGTGATTTTGAGAAGATCGAGCCTTTTATGGGGCATACAAAATGGAATTCTCCCATCGATGCGGAAATGGGGCCTGACGGCAGGCTGTACATTTTAGAATATGGTACCGGTTGGTTTTCTAAAAATGTAGATGCCGGGATCTCCCGCATCGATTACAACCCTGGCAACCGGTCCCCGAAGATCAATAATATTTCCATTAATAAGACTTCCGGAGATCTCCCTTTAAGAATTACGGTGACGGTGGAGGCAACAGACCCTGAAAATGATAAGCTGCGGTATATATGGCACCTGGGAAAAGGTATAAAAAGGGAGACAGCCGTGCCGAAGCTGGTATACACCCTTACTAAGGTGGGTGATTATGCTATTTCCGTGGAGGTCAGAGATGATAAGAGCGAACCGGCGATCAGTAGTAAAGTAAATGTATATGCAGGCAACGAAGCGCCTACCGTAAGAATAGCCTTAAAGGGGAATAAAACCTTTTATTTTCCCGGAACCCCTGTGTTCTATAAGGTTGCTATCGAAGACAAGGACGATACCGCCAAACGGAAAGATATGAACGACCTGTATGTGTCCGCCGATTACATAGAGGGAAGTGATAAGGCTGCTATCCCCCAGGGCCATCAGACGCTGAACGCCGCGGCGGTGGGAAAGAACCTGATGCTCTCCCTGGATTGCAAGACCTGCCATAAACCCGATGAGAAATCCATTGGACCGGCCTTTCAGGACGTCGCCCTGCGATACCGGAAAGATCCCAATATGGTGCCCTATCTCACACAGAAGATCATCAAAGGAGGCAGTGGTAAATGGGGTGAAGTCGTTATGCCGGCACATCCTGCTTTAAAGGAAGAAGATATCCGGCAGATCATCGGATGGATCCAGACGCTGGGCGCCGGGAACAAGATAATCAAATCCCTGCCGGCTGCCGGCTCCGTGAATGCGACCCTGAACAAACCTGAAAAAGATAAGGGCATTCTTACGATGACAGCTTCTTATACGGATAAAGGAGGCAAAAATAATAGTAAGCCGCTGACGGGCAGCTACTCGGTCTCCCTTCGGAACAACAAAATATCCTTTGACCGGAAGACCGGTAAGCAGGGCACTATCCCTGTNGATAGCAGCGACCTGTCGACGATCAAAGAAGCCTCTTTAATGGTGAACTGGGCGAAGGCGCCAGTGGGCGCCTATACCTTCGAGCTCCGCCTGGACGGCCCGGATGGGGCGAAGATCGGCGCCTTTGCCTTTAACGGAGATGCAAGGGATACGATAGCACCCCCCAAACAATATTTCAATTCCCTGCTAAGCTCAAAGCTGGAGCCCGTGAAAGACGGAAAATTGCATAAATTGTTTATCGTCAGTCATGCAGAAAAGGCGGGTGGTGAACCAGTGGTCCTATCTTTCCTACAGTTTAATAATAAATAATAATTAAGACGTGGCTTATCTATTTCGTCGTACCGTATCATTATTCCTATTATTGGTCATTTTCTATTCAGCGCAGGCGCAATCCGGAGGTACCTTATCCGGTACCATCACGGACAGCAAACCGGAGGCTATCGCGGGGGCCACCGTAGTGATTTTAAATACCAATTATTCCGCCATTGCGGACAATAAAGGAATATTCCGGATCCCTGCCATCAGCCCCGGTACCTACATGCTGGTCGTCAGCGCTACCGGTTTTGCGACGGTCAATAAATCCGTTACGATAGCCGATCATAAAGATGGAACCTTGTCTGTTCAATTAGCGCCGTCCAATGTGCAATTGGACGCCGTAGTGGTGACGGCCCAAAAAAAACAGGAATTGCTGCAACAGATACCCATCAGTATTACCGCCATTACCTCCCGGCAGGTAAAGGAGTATCGTTTATGGAACAGCAAGGATATCACCGCCATTGTGCCCAACCTGTATTCCGCCGACCCTGGAGATGGCAGGAATGCGACGGGCATACGGGGTATCGCCACTACTTCCTACGACCCGGCGGTGGCCACCTATATTGACGGAGTCAACCAGTTCGGCCTGGATACCTATATTTCCCAGTTGCTGGACGTGGAGCGTATCGAGGTATTGCGGGGACCCCAGGGCACCTTATACGGACGCAATGCGATGGGCGGCGTTATCAATATTATCACCCGGCAGCCTTCGAATGCCAGCAGCGGCTTTGCGGAAGTAAGTGTGGGAAATTATGGCCAGCAGCGCTATACGGCCGGATTTAGAACGCCACTGGTAAAAGATAAACTATTCCTGGGAGTGGCAGGCGTTTATGACGGGCGTAATGGGTATTATACGAATAAATTCACGAATAGCTCCTATGACAAACAGCATAGCTTTACGGGAAATTATTACCTGAAATACCTGCCGGGAAAAGCCTGGGATCTTACCCTGAACGTAAAGCATAATAATAACAGGAATCACGGCGCCTTCCCTTTGGTGGCAGGCGATCCTTTTAAAAACCCATTTGTGCTCAACCAGAATGCCGTTACGGAAATGGTCGATAATACTTTCAACGCCAGCCTGTCGGTGAATTACAAAGGGCCTTCTTTTAATTTCAGCTCGCAAACGGCGTATCAGCAAAATTACCGGTATTACACACTGCCGATCGACGGGGATTTTTCTCCCCTGGACGCTATTACGATCATTAATAACTATGGCAGGGACTGGAACAATGTAAAGACCTGGACGCAGGAATTTAAATTTACGTCCCCTGCCAATACGGCCTCTCCTTTCACCTGGACGGCGGGTTCTTATTTGTTTTATAACAGCAACCCTGTTAAACAGGCGACGCATTATGGTAAAGACGCCGGATTATTAGGTTCGCCCGATATCAATTTTTCGACGATCAATACGACCCGGGGTAAAAACAAAGGACTGGCTTTTTATGGACAGGCCTCTTATGCCGTATCGAAAACGCTGGAGCTTACCGGGGGGATCAGGTACGATTATGAGCAGCAGGAAGAAAATGTCCTGGGTGAACTGCAAAAGGATGGCCAACCTTCTTTTGTGACGAGGCCTGATACGAGTGGAAAAACTTCTTTTCATTCCTTCTCTCCGAAGCTGGCGCTTAACTACGCCTTATCAAAGAATGAAATGCTTTATGGGGTCTATAGCCGGGGCTTCAGAACGGGCGGTATGACCCAGCTTTCTTCCGATCCATCCCAGCCTCCCCTGTACGCCTTCAAACCGGAATACAGCAATAATTTTGAAGTGGGGCTGAAAAGCGGTCTTTTCGGGAATGTGGTGCAATTGAACCTGGCGGCCTTCTATTCGACGATCCGGAATGCACAGGTGCCCACTCTAATTCTTCCCGATGCCATCACCGTGACAAAGAATGCCGGTAAACTTACCAGTAAGGGCGTTGAAGCGGAATTGGCCGCGACGCCTGTCAGGGGACTGGAATTGAATTATAGTTTCGGCTATACCAATGCCCGGTTCAAGGACCTGAAGCTATCTCAAAACGGCAGTGTCGTTGATCTGTCGGGGCGGCGCCAGGTATTTACGCCTGAGGTGACCTCCATGCTGGCGGCTCAATACAGCTATCCTTTGGGGAACTTGTTTTCAGAGGGTCCTTCTTCCCATCACCTTGCGCAACAGCGAATAAACCTGGTAGCCCGGGGGGAATGGCGTTACCTGGGAAATACCTGGTTTGATCTGGCGAATACCATTAAACAGCCTTCTTACTCTTTATTCAACATGAGCGTAGGAATAAGGACCCGGAATTTCAGTATCCTATTCTGGGAGAGAAATATTACGAACAAAAGATATATTGCCTATGCCTACGATTTCGGCGCCGCCCATTTAGGCAATCCCCGGACCTATGGTGTGACCCTGGGTGTTGGATTGCCATAGGAGGGAGCAGGCCTCCAAACATAGAGTCCCATATGCCCAATTTGTACTATTTTTACCGGGCTTATGTGGAGGTACATTCATAGCACTATAATTGCTTTATTATTAACGGTTAGCGGGCTCGCCCAGTCTTATGGTCTGGCCTTCAACAGCCATGAGGTCGTCCAGGAAAAAAGGACCTGTCTCGACCTTTCCCCGGATGATTCCCTCTGTTTTTCCAAAAATTTCGAGCTTGGGTTTGATATTTCTTTCATTCCTGCCCGGGAGATCTACTTTGGTTATGTGGTTCGTATTATTGCGGGCAACCAGAATATCGACCTGATCTACAACCAGCGGTCCAGCTCCTTTAAAGTGATCATCGGAGAGAACTTTTCCGGCATCGGTTTTACCATCGATAGCATCCGGCTGCATAAAGAGTGGAACCGGCTTACGATAAAATGCGATCTCGTCAACCATACGATGAAGTTCGGGGTAAATGGGAAAAACGTCGGTATCAGCCCTATCCCGGCGATCGGCAACTGCTTCCGGTTTTTATGGGGAGCCAATGATTTTCCGAAATTCAAGACAAGGGATATCCCCCCGATGAAGATCCGGGATATTAAACTGGAGGAGAATGGATCCCTGAAATATTTTTTCCCGCTGGATGAGATCGCGGCCGATAGCTGTTATGACAGAGTGAATAAGCGGGTCGCGAAGGTAAAGAACCCGGTGTGGCTAAAACCCAAATATCAGAAATGGGATCTCATCAGTTCCTTTACGATCAATGGTTATGCGGCTATGGCCTATGATGCCAAGCACGATAAGCTATATGTCCCTGGATCTGATTCTCTGGCCGTTTGCTCTTTCCGGAATGAACAGCATCCTGTCGACTGGATCCCCTGCCGGCACCAGGATCTGTTATTGGGACACCAGGCCATCTATGACACGATCTACGACAAATTGTACGATATCTTTGTAGATCGAAAAACCATTACCTCCTTCGATTTTGGCCAGCGCCAGTGGGATATGGTACTGAGCTATGCACCGATAACGGAGTTCTGGCATGCGAATAAGTTTGTTTCCGTTGCCGATACCTCCCTGTATATTATCGGCGGCTACGGGCAATTAAAATACAAGAACCTGGTACAACGCTACCGCTTCAGCACCCGGAAATGGGATACGCTCAAAGCGGGCGGAGATTATTTTCCTCCCCGATACCTGGCTGCTCTTGGGACGGATACCGGGGGGAAATCCGCTTATATCATCGGCGGGTATGGCAGCCAGACGGGCGATCAGATGCTGGATCCCCGGAATTATTATGACCTTTTCCGGTACGATATAAAGCGGAACGCTTTTTCAAGGATCTATTCGCTAAAGACTTTGAACACCCCTTTCACTTTTGCCAACAGCCTGGTGATCGGTGCAAAACCCGGCTCCTGGTACGGCATGATCTTCCCCAATGACAGTTATAATTCCAATCTCCAGTTGGTGGAAGGCACCCTGTCGGATTCGTCTTATCAGCCTGTCGGAAATCTTATTCCCTATAGCTTTCATGACGTGCAGTCCTTTGCCGATCTATATTATTCGCCGCTTAGTAATAAGCTGATCGCCGTGACCCTCCTGTATTCAAAGCCGGATGGCCGGGAAAAGAATACGGAAGTAAAGATCTATTCGCTGAATTTTCCCCCGGAAGCGGCAGGGATAGACACGGTCGTGCCGGACACAGGGGATCGCAGCAACTATCCCTATATTATCATACTGATCATACTTGTCTTCCTTGCAGCGGCCGTCTTTATGCTCCGAAAGAAATTCCGTAAAGGGCCGGCCCTGGAGGCAGATAGTAACCCACCCCTGCCTGTTGCGGCTGAACCCGCTCCTGTTCCTGCTGAAAAAGATCACCGGTCTGCCATCTATCTTTTTGGCCAGTTCCAGGTATTCGATAAGGAAGGCAGTGATATTACCAGGCTTTTCACCCCCCTGCTGAAAGAATTATTCCTGATCATCGTCCTCTATACTATCCGTAACGGAAGAGGTATTTCTTCGGAAGGACTGAACGAAATCCTCTGGCATGATAAGCCGGAAAAGGATGCCAAGAACAACCGGTCCGTCAACCTGGCTAAGCTGAAAGCGATCCTGGAAAAGATAGGCAACGGCATCATCAGTAAGGAATCGGCCTACTGGCAGTTCGCGATTCCTGATGACGATATCTACGTGGACTATAAAAAATTCGTTTCTTTACTGCAGCACGCCTCTGACGCCGGCAAAGGGTATATACATCCGCTGGTAGATATTATTAAAAGGGGCGCTTTTTTGTCGCAGACGGAATATAACTGGCTGGATGATGTCAAGTCTGATATCTCTAATTCGGTACTGGATCTCTGCCTGGGGTATATTAAAAATAAAGATATATCGAAAGACCCTGAATTTATCATCGAGATCACCAATTGCATTTTTTATTTCGACCAGGTGAATGAAGATGCCCTGACCTACAAATGCAAAAGCCTTATTTTACTGAAGCGTCATACCCTGGCCAATAATACGTATTTGAAATTCCTGAAGGAATATAAGGATATCTATGGGACGGATCTCGGCAAGTCATTCCAGGAGATTATCGCCTGATGGCTGACCCCCTCAAAATTAAATCCGTTAATCCCTGAATTAATCGATTATTAAGGGGTTATTAACCTCCGGGCTGTTTCTTGCAGTAGTATATTCTTCCTCACCGGTAAAACTAATCGACTTGTCAATGAAAAACAGATTGCTGTTTGGCGTCTCCCTGGTTGGTATCCTGCTCATTTCCGCCTTCGCAGGACCGGCCTCCATACGGCCCGCCTTCGCCCGGGAAAAAAAAGCTGTTCCCTATCCTTACAAAGACCCCGGATTACCGGTTGAACAAAGAGTGGCCGATCTCCTGGGAAGAATGACCCTGGAGGAGAAGATCAAACAACTGGATATGTACTGGGGCAAGGAGGTCGCTAATATGGGGGGGCATGAAGCGAGTTCCTGGTCAGAAGAAAAAGTGGTGAGCAGCCTGGGCGCCACGGGTATCGGGTCCATTCATGATTTTTACCCTCTTAGCTCCGAGCTTTCCAATCGCGTCCAGAAATATGCGTTGGAGAAGACCCGCCTGGGCATCCCGGTCTTGTTCATCGAGGAAGGACTTCACGGATATAGCGGTTTCGGCAGCACTTCTTTTCCCATCCCTCTTCAATTGGCCGGCGCTTGGGATACTTCCCTTGTTCACGATATCGGTCGCGCCATCGCTACGGAGACCCGGGCGCATGGAGTGGATATGATCCTGGGACCCGTACTTTGTCTGCCCCGTGACCCCCGTTGGGGAAGGGTGGAAGAGACGTATGGGGAGGATCCTTACCTGGCGGCGCTGAATGGCGTGGCGATGGTAAAAGGTCTCCAGGGAAGGGGCGTAGACCATGATGATGCCGTAATAGCGGAGCCCAAACATTTTGCCGTCCATGGCATCCCCGAAGCGGGTAGTAATACTTCGCCGGTGAACATTGGGGAAAGAGAGGCCCGTTCTTCTTTTCTGTACGTATTTGAAAAAGCGGTGAAGGAAGGCGGCGCTTTGTCCATGATGGCGGCTTACAGCGAGATCGACGGGATCCCCTGCGTGGATAATAAATGGCTGTTGACAGATGTCCTGCGTAAAGAATGGGGGTTCAAAGGATTTGTATTATCCGACCTGGGCGCCATTAAAATGACTGTCGAAAATCACCAGGTGGCTTCCGGTATTCCCGATGCCCTTGCACAAACCATAAAAGCGGGGCTGAACATGCAGTTCTATGATTTCCCACACCTGGATTTTTTGCAGGCGTTGAAGAAAGATATCGGGGACGGCTCACTTTCCATGGCACAGCTCAATAAGACCGTCGGAGATGTATTACGCGTAAAATTTTTACTGGGTTTGTTTGACCATCCCTATATCGATCCTTCCTTAAAATCAAAGGTCTTCCATACGCCGGAAAACCAGGAATTGGCGCTCAGAGCGGCCAGGGAGAGCATCTGCCTGTTAAAAAATGAGGGGGGTATCCTGCCTTTGTCAAAAAATATCCGGTCCCTTGCCGTGATCGGTCCTTTAGCTACCAGCACTTACCTGGGCGGGTATTCCAATGAAGAAGGGAAGGCGGTATCTATCCTCGATGGCTTACAACAAAGGGCCGGGAATTCCCTTACGATTCAATTTGAAAAAGGGTATGACTCTTCCAGTCCCGATAGCTCCGGATCGGAGTCGGGGGAGTCGAGGTTCGCGAAAGCCCTGGACCTGGTGAAAAATTCCGATGCGGCCATTGTAGTATTGGGGGAAGACAATAAGGTGGTGGGGGAGGGAAAAGACAGGGCCAACCTTGACCTGGACGAACGGCAGCTGCGACTGGTCAAAGCCATCCGGGAGACAGGAAAACCCGTCGTGGTGGTGCTGTGTAACGGCAGGCCTATTACGATCAATTGGGTGGCCGCGAACATGCCTTCCATTGTCGAGACCTGGTTCTCAGGAGAAAAAGGGGGACTGGCTATTGCCGATGTCCTGTTGGGAAATACCAATCCTTCGGGTAAATTGCCCATGAGCTTTCCCCGCTCGGTGGGGCAAATCCCTTTTTATTATAATCACAAGCCGACTTCCCGCCACAATTATGTGGACGAAGCCGATACGCCTTTATTCCCCTTCGGCCATGGACTTAGCTACACCCAGTTTGAATATTCCTCTTTACGGGTGGAGCCTTCCAGGATTCCTGTTAACGGGACGGCGACTATCAGCGTTACCGTAAAAAATACGGGCGACCGGGAAGGCGCCGAAGTGGTACAGCTATACCTCCGCGATGTGCTGGGAAGTGTTACCACCCCTGTGATGGCTTTAAAGGGCTTCGGTCGCATAGCGCTTAAACCCGGCGCCAGCGGGGTGGTGAATTTTAAAGTGGGCCCCGAACACCTGTCGCTGTGGAATCGGGAGATGCGACGGGTAGTGGAGCCGGGAATATTTAAAATAATGGTTGGAAGTTCCTCGGATGATATCAGGCTGAAGGATAGCCTGGAAGTCGTAACGGGACGTGCACAGGACAATCGACTGAGATTATGGTATGACCGGCCTTCCGGGTCCACCTGGGAAAATGCCCTGCCGGTAGGCAATGGCCGCCTGGGCGCTATGATCTATGGCAATCCCGGGCAAGAGTGCCTCCAACTGAACGAAGGGACCGTATGGACGGGTAGTCCTAACCGTAACGATAATCCCGATGCGCTGGCTTCCCTGCCGGAAATACGGAAACTGATTTTTGAAGGAAGACAAAAAGAAGCCCAGGCGCTGGCTGCCAAAACCATACAGACGAAAAAATCGAATGGTCAACTGTACCAGCCGGTGGGCAGCTTGCTATTGAACTTTCCCGGGCATGAGAACTACAGTCATTATTACCGTGAGCTGGATATAGACAAGGCCGTTGCGAAAACCAGCTATACCATAAACGATGTAAAATATACCAGGACTATCTTTGCTTCCGTTCCTGCCCGGGCGATTATCGTAAAACTGGAAGCCGACAAAAAGGGCAGTCTTTCTTTTAGCGCTGTCTTATCCTCTCCCCAGNCCCATGCGCTTATAAGAATGGATAAGGACCGGATCGTACTACATGGCAGCACGGGAGGACATGAGGGAGTGGAAGGCGGTAAATTACGATTCAATGGCATCGTTAAAATAGTAAAGGAGGGGGGCCGTTTTTCGGCAACGGATTCCGGCATTGCCGTCAACGGAGCCAACAGTGTCCTGCTATATATTTCCATCGCTACCAATTTCGTCAACTACCAGGACCTGAGCGCCGACGAGGTTAAACGCTCGGAGGAGAATCTTACCCGGGCGGTGAACAAGGACTATCAGCAGCTATTAGAAGAGCATATCGCTTCCTATCAGAAATATTTCCACCGGGTCCGGCTGGACCTGGGAACTTCTGAGGCGGCACAAAAACCTACCGACCTTCGTCTCCGGGAGTTCGCGGCCGGTAAGGATCCGCAACTGGCTACCTTATATTTTCAGTACGGAAGGTACCTGCTCATTTCCGCTTCGCAGCCAGGGGGGCAGCCCGCTACTTTACAGGGGTTGTGGAATAATAAAATGGAGCCGCCCTGGGATAGCAAATACACGATTAATATCAATACCGAAATGAATTACTGGCCTTCGGAAAAAGACAATCTCCCTGAAATGGCGGAGCCTTTGCTTCGTATGGTCAGGGATCTTTCCATTACCGGAAAGGAGACGGCCAGGACTATGTATGGGGCGCGGGGCTGGTTAGCCCATCACAATACGGATCTATGGCGTATTACCGGCCCGGTGGATGATATTTACTATGGGATATGGAGCATGGGAGGCGCCTGGCTAAGCCAGCAGGTGTGGGAGAGATACCTGTATAGCGGCGATAAGGCCTACCTGCGGTCCGTCTATCCTATTTTAAAAGGGGCGGCCCTTTTTCTCGCAGACGACCTGGTGGAAGAGCCCGGGAATCACTGGCTGGTCATCAATCCCGGCACCACCCCGGAAAATGCCCCTTCCATCCGGCCTGGAGTTTCTTTTGACGCCGGCACCACCATGGATAACCAGCTTGTTTTCGACATGTTGTCCGTGGCCATTCGCGCGGCCCGGACCCTGAATACGGATGCAGCTTTTGCCGATACGCTGATGGCCATACGCCGACGGCTGCCTCCCATGCATATCGGGCAATATGGACAATTACAGGAATGGCTGGAAGACCTGGATAATCCTAGCGACCATCACCGGCATATTTCCCATTTATACGGGTTGTTCCCTTCCAACCAGATCTCTCCTTACCGGACTCCCGGATTATTCAGCGCGGCTCATACCACTTTGCTGCAAAGAGGGGACGTGTCCACCGGTTGGAGCATGGGCTGGAAAGTGAATTGGTGGGCCAGGATGCTCGATGGCAATCATGCCTATAAGCTCATTCAGAACCAGCTTTCTCCTGTAGGAACTTTTAAAGAGGGGGGAGGCACTTATGATAATTTATTCGATGCCCATCCTCCCTTCCAGATCGATGGTAATTTCGGTTGCGTTTCCGGCATGACCGAAATGCTCCTGCAGGGCAGGGATGGCGCTATTCATTTATTGCCGGCGCTGCCGGACGCCTGGAATACAGGCAAGGTCGCCGGGCTTCGGGCCCCCGGCGGTTTTGAGATCAGGGAAATGGAATGGCAGGACGGCCGGCTGACCAGGCTGGTGATCAAATCTCTGCTGGGGGGCAATTGCCGGTTGAGGGCTCCCAATGCCCTGGCCCTCATTCCAGGGTTGCGCCCCGCGAAGGGAGTAAACCCCAATCCCTTTTATGAGACCCCGCCGGTGCCGGAACCTATCATCAGCAATAAAGCCACCCTGACCGCACCCCTGTTGCCTGCAACCGAAATGTACGACCTTCCCACAGAGCCGGGTAAAGTATATATCCTGAAGGGCTCCCCTGTTAATTAAATTCGTGACGCTTCGTTTTTATATAACTTAGTCTGATGAACAAGCCAGAGCCATATGATGACCGGCTCCCCGCCCGGGGAGGTTCTAAAAGGAGAACGCTCTTATTTAAGCTTATCAGCCTGTTAATCCCCTTCCTTATCTTGTTCTTAACAGAGATCTCCTTAAGGGTCTTTCATTACGGGCATGATCTTAGTCTTTTTATCGAATATCCCGCCGATAAGGATTTCCTGGTGTTAAATCCCGATGCTTCCAGGAAATATTTTGCCAATCAGGAGAATGCGACGACCGGCAACCTGGAATTATTCAGGAAGAAAAAAGAGGCAAATACCCTCCGGATCTTTGTCCTGGGCGAATCTACCACGATCGGGTACCCCTATTTCCACAATGGGTCCTTTCATCGGTGGCTGCAATACCGCCTGATGCATGAGTATCCGGATAAGAATTTCGAAATTGTCAATCTCTCTTTAACGGCCGTCAATTCCTATACGGTCTCCGGCTTTGCGAAAGACGTAGTCAACTATGAACCGGATGCCATCCTCATCTACACGGGGCATAATGAATATTATGGGGCTATGGGCGTCGGGTCTACGGATAGAACAGGAGGCAATGCCACGATCATCAACGGGGTGCTTGCGCTCCGCCGGTTCCGGCTTATGCAGTTGCTGACCCATGTAGTTGAAAAGATAACAGGGGTTTTCGGCAACCACCCGGCAAATGCCGGGAAGACCCGTATGGAGGTCATGGCGGGCGACCAGCAGATCCCTTATGGATCTCCCTTGTTCAACAGGGGGGTCGACCAGTTCCGGTCGAATATGGAGGAGACGCTGCGCCTTTTTGAGAAGGGTCAGGTCCCTGTCTTCTTCAGCAACCTGGTTTCGAATGAAAAAGACCTGCCCCCGTTTATCAGCATTCCTGCCGACCCGCTTAAATTTCCGGGTTTTGCAAAGAACTATGCCAATGGGCTGGCAGCCTGGAAGAGCAGGGACACGGCGACGGCCGGACGTTTTTTCGAAGAGGCCGGCCAGTTGTATAAGGCACATGCGGGCTGTAACTATTATTTAGGCTGTCTGGCCTATAGCCGGGGGGATTCCGTGCAGGCAAAAGTATATTTTTCCAAAGCCAGCAATCTGGACGCCCTGCGATTCCGGGCGCCGGATACGATCAATACCATCATTCTGGAGTTGTGCCATAAATATAAGAATGTGCATTTGGTCGATACGAGAGCGGCTTTTGAGGCCCGATCGAAAGGTGCTATTATCGGAGACGAGTTGTTGTTGGAGCATGTTCATCCCAATCTGATGGGTTATGCATTGCTCTCGGATGTTTTTTATGAGACGATGAAAAAGCAAGGGCTCCTTTCTTTTCACCCCGAAAAAGAAATGAGTTTCCGGCAATTGCTGCAGGATATGCCCATCACCCAAGTAGATTCGCTGGCAGGGGTTTATAAAGTTTTTAATTTGAAGAGGAACTGGCCTTTCCGGGATGAGAGATTGGGGAACGGAGCACCCCTCGATTCTGCATTGCCAGCCCGTAATTTCCGGGATTCCCTGAATCCCCGGTCGGAGGAGGAGCGACTGGCGTATAGTCTTATGCTTAAAGAAACGAGTTGGCCGGATGCCATCGATAGCCTGTATAACTATTATATCGGGCGGCAGGACTGGGCGAATGCCAGGAGGATAGTGGAAGCCCTGGTGTTGGAGCATCCGACGGAGGAACCTTTTTATGAAAAGGCCGCTAATTTGTGTGGGGTGCTAAAGGATCCTGAAAATGCCGTGTTTTATTTTAGAAAATCATTTTCCTTATCTCCTTCTTTTGAGAAAGCCAGGAAAATTTTCGTACTTTTTCTCCAATTAGACAGGCCGGGCGATGCGATCCCCTACCTGGATTATGCGATTCAAAACAATAGTTCCGGTATGAAACTGGCTCCGGTCAGGCAATTTGCCACGGAGATCCTTCAGTTGCAAAAAATATCAGGAAGGGATACGGCCAATCTGCCTGTGCTGAACCAGATCGCCGATAAATATTTTAGGATGGGCAACAGGGAGGGAGCGTCCAAATACGTTGAAAAGGTCTTAAAAGCCGATCCCGGAAATAAGGAGGCGCTGGCACTACGGAGCCGGGCTAAGTGAACATAAATAAGAACCGGCACTAAGACGCTGGAAGCGTCTTGTCCGAAGGACCGACATTAGCCATGTGCAGGAGATGCGCTAAATTTCTAAAAGCGCATCTCCTGCACATTTTTAAGAAAACATAAATAAAAGAGCTAAAGGATGGAAAAACTATTTGGAGGGGTGACAAAAAAACAATCCACAGAATTCGGGCAGCTGGCCATTCTGCTTGTTTTGTTCCGGACGCTTTATATACCGGATAGAAATTGGATTGTCCTTGCGTTTGCCCTGACCCTTCTTACGATGATCCTGCCTTCCGTCTTTTATCCTTTTGCCGTTGTCTGGTCCGGGCTGTCTAAGCTCCTGAATGCCATCAGCTCAAGGATTATGATGGGGCTGGTATTTTTCGGGATCGTCGTTCCTGTGGGCCTGGTAAGAAAATGGATGGGCTCCGATCCCTTAAAAGTAAAGCAGTTTAAAAAAGGCCGGGAATCTGTTATGACCAGCCGGGATCATGCGTACACGGGAAAAGATCTTGAGAATACCTTTTAAAATATCTTTAATTTCGGTCTTATGGAATTTTTAAAAGAACTATGGCTCTTTTTAAAGACCCGGAAGAAATTCTGGTTACTTCCGCTGATCGTAGTCCTTTTGTTAATGGCTGTGCTGATCGTGGTAACCAGCGCCTCTGCCCTGGCGCCTTTTATTTACACTTTATTCTAACCAGATTGGCAATCATCATACTCGGGATCTCTGCTTTTTATCATGATAGCGCCGCCGCCCTGGTCATTGACGGCCTGGTCGTCGCGGCCGCCCAGGAAGAACGTTTTACCCGGATCAAACAGGATGCCTCTTTCCCGGCACGGGCTATCCGGTATGTGCTGGAGGAGGCGGGAATCGGCTATGGGGAACTTACTGCTATTGCGTTCTATGACAAGCCCTTCCTGAAATTCGAGCGCCTGTTGGAGACTTATCACAGCTTTGTTCCCCGGGGACTGGCCAGCTTTGTGAAGGCGATGCCCCTATGGATCAAAGACAAGCTTTTCATGAAGAAGCTATTGCGTAAAGAGTGCCGTCAATTGGGGATCGCCGATAAAACTCCTCTTTTCTTTCCTGAACACCACCTTTCACATGCCGCCAGCGCCTATTATCCCTCTCCTTTTGAAGAGGCTGCCATTCTCACGGTTGATGGGGTGGGAGAGTGGGCAACGACCACTATCTGCCAGGGCAGGCTGAAGGAGATAAAGATCCTGAAAGAGTTGAGGTTCCCGCATTCCGTCGGTCTTTTGTATTCGGCATTTACTTATTACCTGGGTTTTAGGGTCAATAGCGGTGAATATAAACTGATGGGGCTGGCGCCCTATGGCAATCCCCACTCCCCGCAAACGGAAGACTTCCGGCAAAAGATCCTCGACAAGCTGGTAGACCTGCGGGAAGACGGGTCTATCCTGCTCAATATGGAGTATTTTAATTTTGCCACGGGGTTAAAAATGACAAACGATGTGAAATGGGAAGCTCTTTTCGGGTTTGGGCCAAGACAGCCCGAATCGCCTCTTAGCCAGGCGTATATGGACCTTGCCCTGGCTATACAGGAAGTGACGGAATCGATCGTTATTGCCCTGGCCCGTACGGCCCGGGAACTCACGCAAAGCAGGAACCTCGTCATTGCCGGTGGAGTGGCTTTGAATTGTGTGGCTAATAGTAAGATAGCGAAGGCAGGGCTATTTGAGAAGATATGGATACAACCGGCGGCCGGAGATGCAGGGGGAGCCCTGGGGGCCGCTTATGCGGCTTACCATATCAGCTATCAGCAGGAGAGAAAGAGGNCGCCGGGCTTTGATGGTATGATGGGAGCTTACCTGGGGCCTTCNTGTAAGGAAAAAGATATTTTAAGCGTTATNCGCCGCTATGAGGCGGCTTATGACTATTTTGAAAATTTCGATGAACTAACTTCAATCATCAGCCGAAAGATTGCGGAGGGAAAAATCATTGGCTGGTGTCAGGGCAGGATGGAGTTTGGCCCTCGCGCGTTAGGGAACAGAAGTATCCTGGGAGATCCGGGAAATCCTGCCATGCAGAAGATCCTCAATCTAAAAATAAAACTCCGGGAGGGGTGGCGGCCTTTTGCGCCCAGTGTTTTGGAGGAGGATGCCTCCCGCTGGTTCGACATGGATGCGGCGTCTCCCTATATGCTGTTTGTCGCGCCCATAAAGGATGCCTTACGGAAACCAGAGCCCGGGAATTACCGGGAGCTGGATCTGTATGATCGACTCTATCATCTTCGTTCGGATATTCCTGCGGTGACCCATGTGGATTATTCTGCGAGGGTACAGACAGTGAGCAAAGAGACAAATCCCCGATTCTGGCAGTTGATCAATGATTTCAAAAAGATCAGCGGCTGCGGCATACTCCTCAATACTTCTTTTAATGTAAGAGGGGAGCCCATCGTTTGCACCCCCGAGGAAGCTTACCTGGGATTTATGCGTACGGAAATGGACTATCTCGTAGTAGGGAACTATTTATTCGACCGTCAGCGACAAAANAAAGATATTGATGCGAAGATCCCTCCGACAACGTTCATGCCTGATTAGCCGGGTAATTAAAGTTCCGTAACTTTATAGTTCTTAAAAGGACTATGGACAAGATTATCAGGATACCAAAAGAGTTTACGACCGCGCCTTACGGCCAGGGTATTTTAAAGATGAACGGCCTTTCCGTGATTGAATCCTGTTCTTTTACGGAGGAGACGACGGGATCTATGTTCCTGGAGGATCACCTGCTGATATTCGTGTTGGAAGGGGTATATAGGGTCCGATACGGGCAGGAAGAATATACCGTCAGGAAGAACCAGATGGTATTATTAAAAAAATCCATTTTGGTGGAATATCGAAAATATGGCGAACCGGGCAATAATAATTTGCTGGACTATATGTTGTTCTTTCTGAAAGATGANCTNCTGAAAGAATTTTTAAAGATGGCNAATGTTCAAATGGATCGGGCTCCTGAGCTGGTCCCTGTTTCCGTGAACAACGTGACGGAGAGGCTGCTGAAGTATGTGGAATCTCTTAAGCCGTATTTCAATGAGCCGGATAGCATCGATGCGGGGTTGATCAGGATTAAGTTACTGGAACTGTTATTCGATCTGGCGAGTGCGGACAAAAATGTGATGCGGCAATTATTACAAATGAAGCAACCGGCGCGTTCGAATATTTCGGTAACGGTCGAAGAAAATTTACTGAACCCAGTTTCCCTGACGGACCTGGCCTATTTATCAGGCCGAAGCCTGTCAAGCTTTAAAAGGGATTTCCAGGCCATTTACAATATGCCTCCTTCCCAATGGATCCGGGAGAAAAGGTTGGATAAGGCGAAAGAGCTATTGTCTTCTACAACGATGTCGGTAACGGACGTGTGTTATACGACTGGTTTTGAAAATGCTGCGCATTTTTCCAGGCTGTTCAAGGATCATTTTGGCTATTCTCCTTCCTCCGGCAAACGCGTATTGCAATCCTGATTTCCTGTTTCCGCGCTAAGGAGATATGCCGTGGGCTGACAGGTCCTGGATAATGGGTTTGTCGGAGGAAGTTTTGTCGAAGACGGCGGATATCAGCACTCCATTGGCAAAGCCGCGGCATAAAGGAGGGTCGGCATAGATTTCCATGATCTCGACCATTTTCCGATGAAAGTAAAACAGGATGATACAGGAAGAATCTTTTCCGGGAGAATACCGGGCGTTGCTGTCATTGTAGGCTAGTGTGTCTATAAAGGATCCTGACTCATAACCGGGGTAGCCTTTATTAATATAAAAGCACAGCGCTATTTGATGGCTGTCTAAAAGTTGAACTCTTATTTCCCCGGAATGACCTGTGATCCTGTTATTCTTCACAGAGCCCATCAAAATATAGGTTCCTGTCGGGTCGATAAAATAAGGCAGGAGACCGGNAGGAGGAATGGACTGACTGAGAAAAAAGGTTNATAAGATAAACAGACTTCTCATAGTTTTTTTGATTTACCACGTTAAGAAATGAGGTTTTCTCATGTCTGTTATCCTTAGTAATATACTAAATAAAAAAAATATTTTTCAGAAAAGTTGGCGGGATTGAAAAAATAATTACATCTTTGCACTGTTAAAGTAATTGTAAAAAAGAATATGCAACACATGCAGCTACAGATATCGACAAAAAATTGGTTTAGTCCTGAAAGGGATTATACCTATCGCGGGGCATGTTGTGCTAACAGAATAAGTTAAATGTACTAATTCGATATAACACGGGCCCCGCAAGAGATTGCGGGTTTTTTTTTGGGCCGGGAGCATAGCCTTCGACTGGTAGACCCTGGGTCTTTTGTTATGGAAATTTTAAATAAATACAGGAAAAATATGCTGAGTGCAATTTGGACTATGCGATTTAGACAACTGAATGATCAATCATTATCAGTATGCCATTGGTATGCACAGGAGCGAAATAGTATAGATCCAACAGGCATTGAGTATAAAAGTACTCATAGACGACCGGGGTATAAGCGGGCACAGGATTAAACTGTGTTTGAGCAACAAAAAAGCCCGGTCGTAATTCGACCGGGCTTTTTTGTTGGTGTGTAAGGATTGATCTGTTCGTCTAATGGCCAGGACATAAGACTTTCATTCTTATAATATGGGTTCGATTCCCGTACAGATCACAGGGTTCGTTGGTGTGGATATTGTTGAGTAGTGTAATGGTTTAGCATATCAGTCTTTGACACTGATGGTGTTGGTTCGAGCCCCGGAGACAACCGAAGACAAAGGATTGATTGGCTTATAGTTTAATGGAAGAATCCTGTGCTACGAACGCAGGGGTAGAAGTTCGACTCTTCTTAAGCCAGCGATTAATGGTTCGTAGCTCAATTGGCTAAGAGTATCCGGCTTTTACCCGGAGGGTTGTGAGTTCGAGCCTCACCGGACCAACAAACGGACGAATAGCTCCAAGGGTAGAGCGACGGCTTGAAGCGCCGAAGGTACAGGTTCGAATCCTGTTTCGTCCGCAAATGCGGGATTGGTGTAATTGGCAACATGACAGCTTCCAAAACTGAAGATGCAGGTTCGAGCCCTGGATCCCGTGCGATTAGAGGAGAGTTAACGTAAAACAAACGACAATGGAAAAGCAACAGCAATGGAGAAAACTGGATGGCGTCCGAATAAAAAGACCTATCGAAGAGGAGATCCGGTCTGTGCTGGTAAGGGAAAAAGAAATGGGGCATGAACTGAAAGTATGTATCGGTACGGACAGCCAGGTAAAAGGAAAGGAGACGGAGTGGGCTACTGTGATCGTATTCATCCGGAAAGGGAAAGGTGGTTTTATGTACATACACAATGAGATCACGGAGAAAAAGATGAGTGTTAAAGAGAGAATGTTGACGGAAGTAGCCAAAAGTATCGAAGTGGCTTATGCGCTGTGCAGGTTATTCACTATTTACAATGTAGATATGGAAGTGCATGCGGATATTAACACCAATCCAAACTTTAAGAGTAACGACGCGCTGAAAGAGGCCATGGGTTATATCATGGGAATGGGTTTCGTCTTCAAGGCAAAGCCGCATGCTTTCGCCAGCTCCAGCTGTGCGAATAAGGTGGTGCAATGACCGTCGGACAAGTTTTTTGAAAAATCTGCAAAATTTTTTTAACTGCGCAGGTGGACTGCGCAGTACGATACTAGGTTTGTGTTATCAAACGAAAACAAAGGAGGTGGATCATGAAATTTAATTTGAAGAGGACAAACGCGGCTAATCAGACGGTGAACTACGGTGGAGAAAAAGCCTNTATATTGACCCCTCAGGTAGAGTTGTATACTGCTGTGGCTACTGCCGCTTTGAATGACAAGTTCTATACGACGGCGGAAGAAATGTTGTTGCGCCTCCGTACTTTGATCGCGAAGAACGATCCCGGTTTTGTAGCAAAGCTGGCTGTTTATGCCCGTGAGAATATGTATCTGCGTAGCGTGCCCCTGGTATTGGCTGTAGAGTTGGCTAAGCAACATAGCGGGAACGGTGTAGTGGGAAAATTAGTTAATCGTGTGGTACAACGTGCCGATGAGATTACCGAGTTGCTGGCTTATTATTCGTTGGCTAATGAAAGAAAAGACATAAAGAAACTGAATAAGTTGAGCAAGCAGTTGCAGAAAGGACTGGCTGAGGCGTTTAATAAATTCGATGAGTACCAGTTTGCTAAATATAACCGGGAGGCCTCTGTAAAATTGAAAGATGCCTTGTTCCTGGTGCACCCGAAGGCAAAGGATGAAGCACAGCAGGTTTTGTTCGATAAGATTGTAAAAGACGAATTGCTGGCTCCTTATACCTGGGAAGTAGAGTTGAGTGCATTGGGTCAGAAAAAGTATGATAGCCTGGAATTGAAACAAGGTGCCTTGCGCGACAAATGGGAGGAGCTCATCTTCAGTAATAAAATGGGGTATATGGCTGTCTTGCGTAACCTGCGTAATATACTGGAGGCTGAAGTAAGTAAAGAAGCTTTAAATAAGGTCTGCGATTATCTGGGTAATGCTCAGGCCGTGGCTAAGAGCAAGCAATTGCCTTTCCGTTTCCTCAGCGCTTACAGGGAGTTGAAGGACCTGAAGAATGGCCGTGTCAGCAAAGTGCTGGATGCGCTGGAAGAAGCCGTATTGGTCAGCGCCGAGAATATTGCCGGTTACGATGAAAACACAAAAGTGGTGATTGCCGCTGACGTGAGCGGTAGCATGCAAAAATCTATCAGCGAAAGGAGTAAAGTGCAGAGTTATGATATCGGCCTGATGCTGGCGATGCTTTTGCAAAGCCGCTGCGAAAACGTAATCACGGGGATGTTCGGCGATACCTGGAAAGTGGTCAACGTTCCTAAAAAGAACATATTGGCGAATGTCCAGGAGTTTTATCGCCGGGAGGGTGAAGTAGGCTATAGCACCAACGGCTACCTGGTTGTTAAAGACCTGTTGCAGCGTAAGAAAGTGGTAGATAAGATCATGTTGTTTACCGACTGCCAGCTGTGGAATAGCAACAACAGCGGAGAGAACATCGCAACGTTGTGGGCGCAATATAAACAACTGGCGCCGGGTGCTAAATTATACCTGTTCGACCTGGCCGGCTATGGCAACACGCCGTTGAATGTGATGAGGGATGATGTGTATTTGATCGCCGGCTGGAGTGATAAGATTTTCAACGTGTTAAGCGCCGTTGAAAATGGAATGGACGCGGTAGCGATGATCGATAGTATAGAATTATAGAAAAGGATTAGGTGCAGAAAGGAGGAAATAAGTAGTTCCCGGTTCACCCCGGGAGCTGCTTTTCCAAAAAAAATCTTAAAGCTGATTAACAGATTAAGGATGTCGTAAAGATGAGATACTTCGTCACAATTTGGGGCAAGGACCCTGGAGCAATTCAGGGAGAGGGTGCAAATCCCCGGCTTGACAGCGCCCCGTTTCTCAACTTGCCTGTTACTCCTTAATTTTTTGAAAGGTGTCGTAGATAAGAGATACTTCGTGGCCATCGTTAGTTCGAATCTAACCATTTCCGGAATTCCGTAAAGGGAAAATGGGAATGAGAGACTCTTATTGATTAATTACCCTTTCATAATAATTTCCTGAATGATGCCGTAAAGCAGCGTTACTTCGGTTAGAGCATCCTGTGGAAGCAGGAAGGCGCGGGTTCAAATCCCGCCTTTTCGGAAACGAAAATGTAGCTCAGCAATAACAGTCGCTGTTTGTCTGTCGCTCATTCATTTTTATGTAAACTTTTTCAGGTGTCGTAGAAAAGAAATACTTCGTGGAACATTGTGTCGCCGGTTCGAATCCGGCCTGGTTGATTTTCAACCTGTAGCTCAGTTGGTTAGAGCAAATGGATATCTTTTCGGATTGTTACCCTGAATTTTTTAGTTTATATGCTGCAGGTTTGAATCCTGTCATTCCGACTGGCATGGGATTCCCAAGAAAGGCAATTTTGGGCAAGGGATTCCAAGCAAAGCCTTCAGGTTCAAAAAATCCTGAAGGCTTTTTATTTCCAGATTGCTGCAACTTCCTTTAAATCTTGAATAAACTTGCGTNCTTAACGTTTTATCCTGTAATATTTAAGTAAATAATCTTGCTATCCTTAATACGAAAGTGATATTCAAGGGTAATGGGGCTTCCCTCAAAAGTACCGGAAACCAGCACTGTTAAAATAATTTCCGCACCTTTTTCCCGCATAGCTTCTGGCTCCAGCCGGGTATTGTATTTTTTATTTGTGTCCTCGTTCCAGGCTTTTATAGCGGCTTTGCCGCTATAATCTTTTCCTTCATCATGCACCAAAGCATCGTTTGTAAATATCTCTGCAAAAGCCTGGCTATTGTGTTCATTTTGCGCCGTGATCAATGCAACAAGCACAGTGGGCAACTTTACAATATTTCTCATATCCTTACAATTTGATTATTATAAAAAAAATAAAATTGGCGTTGCTATATTGTCCGGATGGTACCACCATCCACTACATATTCCGTTCCGCTCAGGTAGCCTGCACGGGGTGAAACCAGGAAGCCAACCAATTCAGCAATGTCTTCCGGATCGGCAGGTCTACCCATTGGAATACCACCCAGAGCATCCATTACACTTTGCGTAGCTGCTTCTACCGTAATGCCCGAACTATCCGCAATCCGCCTCACCATTCTGATGGCAGCTTCCGTTTTTATCCATCCCGGAGAAACGGCAAGCACCCGCACCCCTTCTGGAGACACTTCGTTAGAAAGGCCTTTACTGTAATTCAGCAATCCTGCTTTGGCAGCCGCATACGGCAGGGTAGAGTCATACAAAGGTAATCTTGCCTGAATTGAGACTATATGAATGATTACACCTGCACCTTGTTGCAACATGAATGGAAGCAAGCCTCTGTCCAGGCGTACCGGCGCAAGCAAGTTGGTTTGAATCGTTTCCTGCCAATGCGCATCCGTCAATGCCTGAAAGCCGCCGCCTGGAGTTTCGGAACCACCTAAATTATTGATGAGTATATCAACTCCACCAAAAGAATTTTTGATTTCTTCAATCACTTTTTCTGTTCCTTCCGGAGAACTGAGATCAGCTGCAATATAATGGAACGCCCCGTTCATTTTTTCCGGTTTGTTCCGGGCTGTGATGATAACAGTCGCTCCGGCTCTGGCTAGACGCTCCGCAATGGCTTTTCCCGCCCCCTTGGTACCGCCGGTGACCAATGCAGTTTTTCCGGCCAACTCTTTGCCATCCATATACCGATCCATAGTATTTGTTTTTGTGTACTGCAAAATTCGGTAGTATCAGCTCCATTAACAAGTACGGAAAGGAGATTCAGATAGGGAAAATATTTTCCCTATAAAACCTTTTGGAAATATGGATTAACTTTATCCAATGGTTGAAAGAAAGATACCTATTACGCTGAACTGCGGGCTGGACCTGGTGGGTGAAGTATTGTACGGTAAATGGAAAATACGGTTGCTTTTTTTCATCAATGAAGGAAATAAGCGGCCCAGTGAACTGCAACGTAAGATCCCTGACGCCACACCACGTGTTTTGAACATGCAATTAAAAGAAATGGAAGAACATGAAATAATCTCCAGGGTTGTGTATGCACAGATGCCACCAAAAGTAGAATATAGCCTGACCGAGTTTGGTAAAAGCCTGATGCCGGTGGTGCTGAACCTTGGCGAATGGGCTGATGCGAACCAGGAAAGATTGCGCGCAGTAATTGAAAGGAAAATCCTGAAAGCTGCTGGCGATAAATGACCTGCCCCTGGTTGTGGCAGTAAATAGTTATAAAAGCTTTATATATTAGCCCTTGGCGTACATATTTCGTCGATCTCTGGTCTTTTGATTGTTCGATACAAAAGTGCCAATCACCTAAATCTTGATAAACAGGTTAGACATCTGTCCTGCTTTCCCGACAGATCATGGGATTCCAAGGAAATACAATTTTGGGCAAGGATTCCATGCAAAGCCTTCGGGTTCAAATCCTGAAGGCTTTTTATTTCCAGATTGCTGCAACTTCCTTTAAATCTTGGATGAAAGAGTTTGAAATTTGTCCAGTTCTNCCGGCCAACAAAATCAGCAAAGCCTCAGCGAAGCGGAGGTTTTTGCTTTTGAGCGAAGCGCGTCGAGCTTGCTCGATCGCGTGCAGCGATAAAAGCAAAAAGGCCCGAAGGGCTTTGCTGATTTTGTTGAGACCCCCACCCTTTGGGATCGCCTGAGCGGAGCGAAGGCAATCCTGTCATCCCGACTTGAGAGGACAAAGCGGAAAAAGTTTCGCTTTGTCCTTTTTCATTTTCCGGCAGCCCCTTGTCCAGCGTGTATATCAGCCTGACTGCTTCATTTTCAGTTTGAATAGCTAAATAAAACGGGCTAGGATCACTGCATAGGGGGTAGCCTGTTAATGATTACATCTTAGTCCATGATTCGTTTGATTTATCGATGCTGGATTGAAATTGTAATATTCCCCGTCTAATTATCGCTAAGNTAAAACNCGTACTGCTTTNTATTCAAGGACATTTATCACAAACGACAAATCATATAGCCCAAAAAATTGCCTTAAAGATTTTTTATTTTATATCGCNACTCAACCCTGCTTTAATTCCATCTTTTCTTTANCCACGCCCTGACAGGTTCATCATAATATTTTAAGCTTAGGTAGGCGAATATGATCGATACCGCGAAAGTTAAAGTGCCATAGATCAGCTTTAGCTCCAGTGGCGCGTGTTTATTGTCACTTATCCAACCGGTATAGATATAAATAAATGCATAATGAGTGATATAAATTGGGTAGGATATATCCCCAAGGAACCTGCAAATTTTATTTTCCTTAACACCCTTAATGATGCCGCTGGCGCCGAGATAGATAATGAATGGAAACACAAAAATNATGCTTAGTGATTCAAATAAACCGTTTAGCCAAGCGTGCTGTGGATCACCAATCCTCGGGACACAAAAGACAACCAAAAGCAGTACGCTGCATAGCAGAAAAGCATTGTTAATGTGACCCGGCTTTACAATTCTTGAAAGCAGCAGTCCGGCGAAAAAGGGGTAAACCAATCGGGTAAACCCGATTCGCAGCTGTTCCTCATTCAATGACCAGCCGCCGGTCAGGTCACCTGACTTACAGGTAACGGAGTACTGGATTAGTACTGCGGCTGCAATCAGCACGAACACTGTTAACGCTGTTTTGGAAAGCTTACGCAAACCGATGGCGTACAGGATATTGGCCACATATTCAAAAAATAACGACCAGCCAGGTCCGTTGAGCGGATGCATTTCCTGCCAGCCGCGGATATCCCAGGAAACTGGAACGGGTATGAGGGTAAACCCGATTAGCATGATCAGCAGCATTTTCCATACCGGTACGGTATGGATCAGCGGCCACATATGAGAGTCACCAAAATAAAAGCAGGCTGCGCCGATAAGCATTCCCATTATAACCATTGGCTGCAACCGCTCCAGGCGGCGTTTAAAAAATCCTCCTATAGTGAGCTTGCCCCATCGGTCATCGTAAGCGTAGCCTATCACAAACCCCGACAGAACAAAGAAGAAATCAACGGCCAGATAACCGTGGTTAATCAGCTGGTCATATGGGCCGGTGGAATTTGCCTCACAAAGATGGAATAGTACAACAATCATAGCGGCAACCCCGCGGAGCCCGTCCAGTATCGGGTAATGTGGTTTGGATTTTATAGAATTTGCGTCCAGCATTTTATTTTTTGTTTTAAATTTAATTTAGGGTGAATAAGATTTTTGTCCAAGATGGAGGTAAGGAGCAACGAGAGGGAAATTCAAGGTGGCTCGGAGGTGGCTTAGAGGCGGCTCAGATCAGCCGGATCCCCAGACCTCTGAAGTCATCGAGCCTGGGGTCATCGGCAGGCAGGTCTGTGATCAATCCTTTGATCTCTTTTAATTCACAAACCTTATAATGCTCTGTAGCATTTAATTTCGCATTATTGGCCAAGGCATAGGTTTTAGCAGAGTTTTTCAGCATTTGCTGTTTTACTTCACCGTCGGATTGAAAAACGGCGGAAATGCCAAGGTCTTTTTGGAGCGCACAAGTTCCCATCAGGTATAGGTCTGCGATGTATTTAGCGGCTTCGCTACAGGTCTGTCCTCCAGTGTTAGCGGCCGTCTCCCGATCATATATTCCCCCCAGCACGATCAGCTCGATATGCCTGAATGTTGAAATGACCGGCACCAGGGCCATATTGTTGGTTACGAGCCTGAACTTCGAATTGGCGGGCAGATGTGACGCCACTGAGCAGATGGTCGAGCCGCCGTCCATAAAGACCGTCTGCCCCTCCCTGATCAGCTGCAGCGTTTTTAAGGCAATAATATTCTTTTCTTCTGACTGGTACCGGGTCCGATCCTGGAAGCTGAGCGGATTCTTTGAAAGGGATATGGCGCCGCCGCGTACTTTCAGGAGCAAGCCGTTATTATGAAGCGATTCTATATCTCTTCTGATCGTGTCTTCAGAGACGTTCAGCTCACCCGCAAGGGATTCGTAATTGGCTTTACCCTTCTTTTTAATAAGGGTGAGGATATGACTGAATCGTTCTTCTTTTAACATCTCGTTTGTTGTGAATTAGACAATAACATTTAAGTCCAGGGCTAGAGAAGACCCGATACATGAAGCTCGTGTCTCAAATCTGTTTGCTCCGTCACATGGATCGTGGAAAAGCCTATGCCTTTTGCGGTATCGATATTATTCCGATTATCATCAATGAAAAGCGTGCTTTTCGGATCTAAATGATAACGTTCTAAGATCACCCTGAAAATCTTTTCATCCGGCTTGACCAACTTCTCTTCGCCAGAAACAACAATGCCATCGAACAATTTAAAAAAAGAAAATCTTTCCAGCGCTATCGGGAAGGTTTCCGCCGACCAGTTCGTTAATCCGTATAACTTATACTTCTGCTTCAATTCCTGCAAAAGTGCAACATTTTCGGGAATCTCTCCCTTGAGCATCTTGTCCCATTGTTCATAAAACAGCTGGATCTTTGAATGGTAATCCGGGAATTGGCGTTGAAGAAGTTCGGTAGCTTCTGCCAGCGACCGGCCTTTGTCCTGCTGAAGATTCCATTCTTCCCATCCGATATGGGCGAGGAAAGCTTCCATTGCGGCATCATCCCCAAATTCCCGGCGATAAAAGTACCGGGGGTTCCAGTCTACCAGGACGCCTCCGAAATCGAATATTATTGTCGTTATTTCCACCTGTAGTCTTTATGCCGAGATTTCTAAAATATTCCCTTCGGGGTCCAGGACAACGCTTTCATAATATCCATCCCCTGTCGTCCTGGGCTCGCCAAAAATGGTATAGTTGTCCTTTCTTAGCCTTTCTGTCAGCGCATTGACCTGGTCTTTCCCGCCAACTGAAATGGTAAAGTGGGCAAGCCCCATATTAAACCCTCTTTTTCCGTCGATAGAGGTAATATCGGGACGGGTCATCAACTCCAGTCGTGTTTTGTCTTCCCCGAAGAGGATAAAATAGGCGGTGAACTGCTTAGCGGGATTTACATATTTTTCTCCCGAGGTCGTATCGAAGTATTTCAGATAAAAATCTCTCATGCCTTCCAGATCGCGGACCCAAAGTGCGAGGTGTTCGATTTGCATAGGTGTTGCTATTTTTTACTATGTTTTGATTATTCGGCGACTATCTTACCCTGCATGGTTCCCCAATGACCGGGGAAACTACAGATATAATCATATATGCCTGGCTGGCTGATCGTAAAATCCACTTCATCCGAGTCCCCGCCGCTGACTAGTTTTGTATGTGCGATCACTAATGATCCCACCGAGGAAGGAACATACTGTTCGTTTTTTGCGTTATGTACCGCATCTGCAAAGTCGGCGATATCGGTTCCTTTCTTTAGAATGACGACATTGTGCGCCATAGCCGTATTCGAGCGGGCGCCGGTGTTTTTGAATATGAGCCTGATCTTTTTTCCTGTTTTGATCTTAAACATCTCTTTGTCGAAGCGCATGTTTTCGTTCGCCTGTAATTCAATGGCATCTGTGAATTCGAGTTTTTCGGCGCCGGGGATTGTTCTTTCGATGTTTTCGCTTTCTGCTGGTTGTTGGGCTTTGGACAGTTCTTTTATCTTAATATTCCTGAATGCTACGCCGTTTGTCCAGTCCTGGACAGCAAGGTGTCCGCTGACGGCAACGCCGAATTCAGGGTATTTACTCAGGGAGCTGAGAGCCACCAGGTTTTTCCATTCAGCGCTTTGCAGGTCGACCTGGACAGTTTGTGCGTCGTTCAACCAGAATGTCACCTTTCCGTTTTGCTGAAGGATACGCGATTGGTTCCATTCGCCGGGCTTCGGCATGGAATTGCTGTTGTTCGGAACTACGCCGAAAATGGCAGCCGCCTTATGTGTCGGGTTCTTTAGATAGTCTGGCTCTACGTTTTTATCGTCCAGCAACTGGTATTCCGGGCCGGTAAAGAAGGTAGTCGCGAGTTCCGGCCGTTCTTGGACATTTATGAACAAGCCGCTGTTTCCGGCCCTCGATATCTTCCATTCGAATCGCAGATCAAAGTCCTGATATACTTTGTCTGTCACCAGGTCCCCGTGTTTTACATCTTTTGCATGAGGATTGCATATAAGGCGTCCGCTGTCGACGGACCAGGCTGAGGGGATAGTACCTTTGTTAAACAGATGCCAGCCGTTCATTGTCTTCCCATCGAAGAGGAGGGTCCAGCGGTCCTTTTTTTCCTGGTCGGAAAGCATATTTTGCTGTTCCGTGGTAGAACAGCCGTACACCGAAAAAAGGATTACTGTGAAAAGTCCGGCAATCGTTAGGTTATGTTGCATCTTTGGCGATGTGCAAATTTAGATACTATTTGCAATATTATACAAATTTGCACAATATTGCAAATAGTTCGAGAATTGTCCTGCCAAGTCGACTATTAAAATTGATTTTCAACAAATTAGAAGCTGTTCGGACATATTTCGGACAGCTTTTTTATTGTATTTGGTACCAAGTAATGTTGGTATTTTTCTCTCATTGTTTCAAGTACCGAAGCGCAACACACCCCGACTTAAAAACCGTCGACTCAACAAGTTTTAATTGTAATTTCTCTTGCAGGTTGATACCTTCAAACAACCGTCTCCCTTCTCCTATAACTATCGGGTGAACCACAAAATGATATTCATCAATCAGACCAAGCTCTACAAGTTGTGAAGGAATGGTTACACCACCGGTTAAAATATTTTTGCCTTGTTCTTGTTTCAATTTAAGTATTTCGTCGTGAAGGCTCGTACGAACAATTCTCGTTTTTTTTCCTTCAGGACTGTCTAATGATTGTGAGAAAACAATAATTTTGTTGATGGCGTCAAATGCCTGGGCAAATTCGTAATCTGCTTTTGTCTGCCCGGAAGGGTTTTTCACCACATCGGGCCAATAAGGAACCATCAATTGATAAGTTTTACGCCCGTAGAGGAATGTGTCAGCATCTCGCGTGAGGTGCGTAAAATACTCAAGCGTTTCTTCATCGGGATTGAATTTGGTATGGTCGCAGCAGCCATCTAAGGTCGTGTTGATTGCGAAGATTACATTTCTCATTTGATTGCTTTTTGTTTTGATTTTCCTCAAATTAGTAAATTTTCAAGGTTAATTTTTATTGCCTGTTTAACTACCCAATAGGATCGGCCTTGGTGATGCTGATCATTTTTCAGGATTTTTGACTATAAAGATAAAAACCGCTTCGCTTCAATAAAAGGGCAGAATACGGCATTGCTAGTCGTTTCAGGTCAGTAAAAAAATAGCGGTTCGAGAATTGTCCTGCCAAGGCGACTTTATGACTTGTTTTTCAATTAATTAGAAGCTGTTCGGACATATTTCGGACAGCTCTTTTATTTTGTAGATTGTCTTTTGTATTTTACTCTTGGTCCGGGGTATCATTTCTAAACCAAACTTTCTCGTAATGGATACATGTTTTGTAATTCAACCTTTTGATAGAGATAAATTTGACAAACGCTTCGATGATGTTTTTGAACCGGCAATTAGATCTGCCGGTCTAGAACCCTACCGTTTTAAAATTCTGGCGAATTGATAGCCAAAGCCATCAAGAACGGATAAGTGTAATATAGCATCGCGTAATTTAGCAAATAAACCGTACCAATGAACGACCAGCATTTTCCTCCGGACAACCAGTATCTTCCCTGGGACGACGAAGACAACTTGTTCTCTCCCGGGGAGGACGACAATTACTCTCACATCGACGACGAGTCCTTTCCCGTCACCAACCAGGTCTTTTCCATCTCCGGCAATAAGATCCACTCCCTCCTGCTCAACGACCAGTCCCTCCGGTTCTCGAGCGGGCGGTTCAAATTTTCCGAAGAATTTGAAGAGGCCTGGCATAAGAAATGGTCCACGGCCACAAAGCTCGAGATCAAACACAGTTCCATTCGGTCGATCACCAAAGAGGACCAGGAATTGAAGATCAGGATCGTTTACAAAACACGCATAAGGATTCCCAGCGAATGCGAATTCAGTTTCTTCGATGCGGGGATCTGCGCCGCATTCCTTACCTATATGGAGAAAGAGCAATATTTTGCCCACACCCACGAAAGGATGCCCCCTTTCAAGGCAGTTTCCCGATATATCCTGGGCTTGATGTTTACGATCGCCATGACCTGGCTTTCCTGGTACCTGGTGGCCGACCAGAAGCACGGCGGAACGGACGAGGGCGGCGATGCCAAAGCAAGACTCTTCCTTTACCTGCTAAACCTACTCGGCGAAAAAGGTGTCCTCGCTATCGGCATTGGTATTTGCGGATATATTGGCTTCAAGATCTGGAAAAGGGCCAGTAACCCTCTCTACCGGGTAAGGCTGGTCAGGGTATGAACATGATTTCGATGAAATCGACAAAGGACTTGATTACACAAATGCTCCTAACATTTTTTACCTTTTTTCAGACCATTCCCGAGAAATAAAATCAAACTCAAAACCTTGGCTCTCAAATCGCTAGAATCGCTAATCGCCTCAAGTCATCGACAAACCGGTTCGAGAATTGTCCTGCCAGGGCGACATTGACAAATAGTAAATTGCAAAGCGAAATTTATTCGGCCCTTAAACTTTTCACAGGGTTGGCAACTGCTGCTTTGATTGCCTGGAAACTAATAGTAACAAGTGCTATCAGCAAACAAATAGCGCCGACTGCCACAAACATCCACCAGCCAATACTGATTCGATAGGCAAAATCCTGTAGCCATTCGTTCATCGCCCACCATGCAATAGGTGACGCAATACAAATGGACAATAAGAGTAGTTTTATAAAATCTTTGGACAGCAATGTAAAAATATCCGTGATTGGGGCTCCCAATACCTTTCGAATGCCAATTTCTTTTGTGCGCTGTTCTGCCGCGAATGTGACAAGGCCAAATAGACCCAGGCAGGCAATAAGAATAGCAAGGATTGAAAATAGCAGGAAGGTCTTTCCCGTGCGCTGGTCTACGCTGTACTGTTTATTGAATTCCTCATCCAGGAAAGTATAGCTGAACGGCTGGGAAGATGCCATTGACTTCCATTTGGCTTTTATTTCATTCAACAAGCCGGGGATATCGCGCGTACTGATCCGCACTGCCATGCCCCCATTGTCTTGTTGGAGGTTTAATACCAATGGCGCTACCTGGTCATGCAGGGAGTTGAAATTAAAGTCCTTTATCACACCAATAATATTGTACGCAACTAATTTTCCTTTAAGATCAGCAAGAAGATAGAGCTTTTTGTTTATAGGATCTGCTCCCCCAAATAATTTTGCCGCAGTTTCATTGATAATTACAGCAGTGGAATCGGTTGGGTACTGTGCAGAAAAATTCCTTCCACTTTTCAATTGTATCTGGAATGTAGGAAGGTACCTTTCATCAACAGGCCATGCTTGCATCAGTGTAAAGTTTTTGCCATCGAATTCGGGGACCGTGATGAAACCCTGAGAAGTTCGAGACCCAGTCACAGGCAAAAAACCGGAACTGGTTACATTTTTTACCTCTGGCATCCGCAACAATTCGTTTGTGAAAGCCTTTGTATTGTTATTCAGTGCATCTGTGTTTTGCAGGATCAATACCTGTTCTTTGTTAAAACCTAAGTCTTTGTCCCTGACATATTGGAGCTGGTTGTAGATCACAAGCGTCCCGATCATCAATATGACGGAAATGGTAAATTGGAGAACCACCAGCGTGTTTCTCAATGCCGAACCCTTAAAGCCCGTCGAAAGATTGCCCTTCAATACCTTTATGGGCTGAAAAGAAGAAAGAAAGAATGCCGGGTAGCTGCCTGAAATCAGGCTTACCAAGATCAGGAGCAATAAAATACCCAATAAAATGGGCCCGCTTAATAACATGGATACATGGATCTGCTTGCCGGCTAACTGGTTAAAAAAAGATAAAAGCAAGGCGGCGATCCCGATGGCTATCACGAATGACAGAAAACAAGCCACTAAAGATTCTACCAGGAACTGGGTGATTAGGTTATTTTTCAGGCTACCCAATACTTTTCTTATGCCCACTTCTCTTGCCCGGTTGGCAGAACAGGCAGTTGAAAGGTTCATAAAGTTGACGCAGGCAATCAATAAAATTAAAATCGCAATGGCTGAAAAAATATATACATACTGGATGCTTCCATTGATCCCAAGTTCGTAGGCGAGATGTGAATAAAGGTGTATGTCCGTAAGGGGCATCAGGCTACACTTTATGTAATTGCCGGCTTTCTTGAAATCATCTTTGCTCATGTTCAACTGTGTCCTAAACTGTGGGGATAGATATTGCTGAAATGCCGTGTTCAACTGTTTTTCAAATTCCCGGACATCAGTGCCTGGCTTCAATAGCAGGTAAGTCTGGAAGTTGTAATTGATCCAACTACTGTTCCGGCTTTCCTCCAAATCGCAAATGGGCATAAACAGATCGAAATTGAAATGGGATTGCCTGGGGATATCTTTGATAACCCCGGTAATTCTATAATTAGTATTACCATTTACCAAAACCGTCTTTCCTATAATATCGAAGCCGGTGAAATATTTCCTGGCGGCGCTTTCGGTAATCACCAAACTGTGCGGTTCTTTAAGCGCGGTTTTTTTGTCCCCGGCGATCATATCTAATGTAAAAACATCAAATAGGGAGGAATCAGCATAGACGGCCCTGTCCTCCCGAATGCTTTCGCCGCCCTTCTGGATAACAACGCCGGAGTTATATTTGAACCGCGTATACTGCTCAATCTGCTTAAAATCCTTAGCAAAAGCGGGGCCCATTATCGCCGGCACCCATGTTCCATTGTAATTGAAATCGCCGAATTTCACTTGTTCATCGATCCGATAAATACGGTCAGCCTGGGTATTAAACCTGTCATAGTTTAATTCATCCAGAACGTATAAAGCTATCAAAAGGAAACAAGCCACGCCAATTGATAATCCTATAACATTTAGAATGGTAAAGGTTTTGTTTTTCCTTAAACTCCTCCAGGCAGTGTTGAAATAGTTTTTGAACATAAAGCTATTTTTATTAGTTGACGTTGACCTAAGATTTATTGCTGACCGCTTTTTGCAAATCGACTAGCTTTCAGAAACCTGCCCTTTCAATATCCACCAACTGATATAGTATAGCCGGTNCCAGCTTTTGGTAAGATGCAATTTTGGTCGCGGAGGTTACACTATTGCCACNTTTATGCCCAAAAAAGACTAATTTCCCAACAATTTACGTCGTCAATGCCAATTATGACCGACGATCTCACCATAATACGGGAATACAAGGAAGCCTTCCGGAAATATGCTAAGGAAGGGATTATCGATTTGGACAATCGGTTGAAATACAAATTTGATTTCCAGATCCACCGATTGGAAGAGGTAGTAAAAGAATTAAAAGGAAAGGTACCTCCCAACCGGCAGTCGCAATATTTTATCACGTTGGTCAGGAATGGGTCCGGCCAGAAGTCCATAGGGCATTACGATTTCCCCATCAAAAAGAACACGTTGATGGTCATTCCTAAAAGAGTGATGCATTCGAGCAGCTACTGGTCGATGCGCTGTTCAGGCTATGTGCTTTCCTTCAATATCGATTTTTTTCTTCAAAATGCGTTTCCCAGGAAACATATCATCGGGAAAAAGATCTTCAAAATATCTTTGAAACCCTTTCTGACTATTTCCAAAGAGCAGACGGGCAAACTGGCGACCATTTTCGAGTTTATCATTAAGGAACACCGGGAAGGCCGAAATCCAAAAAATGAAATGATCGCTGTTAAGATACTCGAACTGATGATACAATGCGACCGGATGTATACGGAGGCTTCGACCCTCGGCGATAACCATATCTATGATACAAATTTTGAGCAGTTTACCGAACTTTTAGACAAACATTTCGCCGACCAGCGATCCGTCAAGTTCTATGCGGATGCCTTGAAGGTCCACCCTTATCACCTTAATTTCCTATCGAAAAAGCTGACGGGTGTCTCAGCAAAGGAAGCCATCAATAACCGGATCCTTATGGAAGCGAAATACCTGTTGACCTCTACTACACTAAGCATAAAGGAAATCGCCTACCAATTAGGGTTTGAAAACCCCGAATATTTTTATGTTTTTTTCCGGAAAGAGATAAATACCACCCCATCCACGTACAGGGATGAATTTAGTTGATATTGGATTTGATCAGTCATTTGTTTGTTTTGTCAAGCCGGCTAAATTCCGGATTCCCCTACTTTTGCTTTCATTATTTCGCACTATAGAATTATTGATAAGCGGATGTGTATGCACGTTATTTNTGAAATTGATCATTTTTTGGCCTTTCTCCAATCGCCCATCCGTTCGCGTACCAATGAATTTATCGCATTCGAACTGGAAGACTATGATGAGAAGCCTCATATCCATGCCATCGACGGGGTAAAGACCTTATTTTACCGGATTTCGATCATCAAGAATGACTCGGTGGATTTCAGTATCAATAATGGAATCTTCCAGGCAAGCAAATCGTACACCCTTTGCTTTTTTTCCCCGTTTCACTATGTAAGTGTCCGGCAAAAATCAAATTTGCAAGGGCAGAGTCTCCAATTTTCAGAATCGTTCGTCCACTGCGCCTACGAAAGTACCCGGTTCCACAAAGATTTCCCCTTTTTCTGGAGCGACGATAACTTCTTTTTTATCGGCGAACAAGAGGCCCGGACCCTGGTTCAACTGGGGGAAAAGATCATCCATGAATACAATACCCCCTCTCGGTTTTCAGAGAATATCATCCGTGATTACCTGCACATATTCCTCCTTGTGGCGAAGGAGATTATTGGGATAAGAGACGTGGTGCAAGATAGTTCGGCGGATTATTCACTATTCCGTCAATTTTTTATGCTGGTGAATAAGTCCCGGCCGGTCATCCGGACAGTCGAGCAGGCTGCTACGATCCTTGCCATAACCCCGGCGCGTCTTTGGCTGATCGTCAAAAGACTCTCCGGCCAGACACCATTGGAAATCATAAATCAAAGGGTGCTGAGAGATGCGCAGGCCATGCTGCTGAGTGCTGATTTAAATGTTTCAGAAGTTGGGTTTCAGCTGGAATTCAGGGAAAAATCTCATTTTACGCGCTTCTTTAAAAACCTGACCGGTCTTAGCCCTTTGGAATACATCCGGCAATCAGGGTTTAGAAATAGGTAACAATAGGCGAAGGACTGAATAAATTGAAAGAATTAGATCGGAGAACCCTGCTTCATTATTTATCGAAAGGATAATTTATCCAGCATTTCCCTGATGGCCGCACAGATCCTGTCTCTTTCATTAAAAGCGATCAGGTGACCCCTTCCGGGGATCATCCGGATATCCAAAGAGGGGACATTGGTCAAATGAGCTTTGGCAAAACCGGCATTGGACGTAGATACGAGGCCATCTTCCATTCCCTGGAGATAAATTACAGGCGCATGAATACGACCCCAAAGAGGGAGCATTTTAGTCAGCTCTTCCCGGTGGCGTACTTTTTCGCGATTGGCCGACTGCAGCATCGGAGGGACTACCCAGTGGATGAGCGGGTTCTCTACCAGATACGTGAACCAGAAATATCTTTCCCGCCCAGGCCCCAGGGGCGGAGCCACTAAGATCAGACCATCTACCAGCTCCGGATAATCCATAGCCAGGCGGCTTGCGATAGGAGCTCCATAAGATACCCCGACCACGACGATGGGATGATGAGCCTTGTGCAGACTGTCCAGGACCAATTTTAAAATGGAAGCCTGCGTTGCGATGTCCGGCAGAGGATCCCCCAGTCCGGAATAACCGTAACCCGGTCTGTCTACCGCATACAGGCTGGCTCTTTCCAGCAGACTGCTATCCGACAGATACCCTTTCCAGTAGCTGAGCGAGCTGGGAGCGCCATGAATGAATAAGACCGTCGCTTTTGACTGATCGCCTACTTCCAGATATCGGACCGTACGCCCTTTGGATTGATAATAACTAATATGTGGCTGCAGATTCTTTGCATGAAAAAAGGCATTGAGGCCTGCATCATCCATTCTGAACTCTACCAGCCGGCCTAAAATAAGAACAATAATAATCAGGAATACCAATATAACGATGAATGTCCTGAGCGTGATCCGGCCGATTTTTGCGATCATATATTAAAAATAGGAAAACCCACCCGTTCTGACAACGACCAACCTGTTAAATTCTCAATATATAGAATGGTTTCAACAGAATAAACCCCGGCCTGATCATATTTTATCGATGCGATCCAGCTTTTCCCGTAATAATTTCTTCTCTGCAAGGGAGGTAGTAAGTTCATGCGCTTTTTGCAGGTGCCGCCTTGCTTCGTCGGTATTACCCGCCTTGCCATAAAGATCTCCCAGGACGGCGCTGAAAATATAATGGCGTTTTAGCAACTCTTCAATCCCGGGAATATCGAGTATGGCATCGATCGCTGCAGGGAGGTCCTGCAACTGTGCCAGCAGGATGGCCCGGTTGAGCTGTACCACAGGAATAGGCTTGCGTTCCAGCAGGCAATCATACAAACGCAACAGGGATGACCAGTTGGTGGATTCGAAATCGGGCGCCAGGCAATGCTCGGCAGCGATAGCGGATTCAATATGATAGACAGATAGCTGATCGCCACTGGAAGAACGGTTGAGATAATAATAGCCTAAACGGATCAGACCCTGATCCCATTTACTCCTGTCCTGCTGCTGTAATAAAATGATCGTATTATCGTCCCCTATCCTGCTATTGAAACGGGAGGCCTGGAAACACATCAGCGACAGGAGGGCAAAAGTCGGGGGAACGCTGCCTACACGATGCTCTTCCAATAACTTACACAGGCGCATGGCCTCTGCGCATAGATCGTAGCGTATCAACTCGTCGGCTTTCACAGAATTATAACCTTCATTGAATAAGAGGTAGAGCACGGTATAGACGGAATCAAGCCGGTCCTGAAGGGATAATCCAACGGGGATCTCAAAACGGATCGAATGTTTTTTGATATATTCTTTCGCCCGGTATAATCTTTTTTGTATGGCGGTCTCATTGGATACCAGCGCCTTGGCAATCTCCTGTACGCCAAAGCCCGATACGGTCTTAAGGGTTAAGGCTACCTGGTCCTCCGGATTGAGCGCCGGATGACAGCAGGTGAAGATCATGCGTAACTGGCTATCGGCTATTTCCGTGTCCAGGAAGAATTGCTGGATCGTATGCTCCGTATCGGATTGCAGACGGAAAGCCAGCTCTTCTGAAATGTCGGATAATTTCTGCCGGCGGCGTATGAGATCGATCGTTTTATTCCGGGCTACCTGCATAAGCCAGCCGGATGGATTGTCGGGCACCTGGTGGTATTTCCATGCCTGCAGGGCTTTTAGAAATGTCTCCTGCACCGTGTCTTCAACCAGTTCCAGGTTGTGGATGCCGAAGATACGCGTCAACACGGCGATCATCTTTCCCGCTTCGTGACGGAAAAGATGATCGACCAATTGTTGAGGAGATTCACCGGAAGGGGCGTTCATGAGGGCATCGGTATTTTCATGACTTCCCGCACTTCTACCGATCCCTGCATTTCAAAGTCGGGGAAGCCAAAGGCAAGCTCTGTGGCTTCTTCCAGGGATTCGGCTTTGATAATAAAATAACCCCCCAGCAATTCCTTGCCTTCTGCAAAAGGGCCATCCGTGGCTACAGGTTTTTTCCCCTGCACCAGTTTCCCTTCTTTTAAAAGAGGATCGCCTCCTACATAACGGCCTTTGGCGCTCAGCTCGCCGATCCATTCAAACCATTTTTGCATGGATGCCTGTGATTCTTCGGGTGTCAATTTCAGATCTTCAGGCGTAGGTCCCCGGAAAATGAACATAAAATCTTTCATAATTGCTGTTTTAAACGATTAAAAATTGATTTTCGGAACTATGACGAACGGGAAAGAACGATTAGGACAAAAAGACGATATTTATTTCAGAGGGGATTATAACCTTACTATGTCATTGATAATCACGGGAGGATCGAAGGATTGATTGTTTTCCGGGCGGGCATAGATATTCCGGACGATATTCAACCCCTTTACCACTTTCCCGAATGCGGCATATCCCTGTCCGTCGGGGTTATTGTCCCCGCCGTAATCAAATCC
>JGI25616J43925_10000032_pt1 | contig 44113 bp, 28 predicted proteins | sample GraSoi2013_100cm_FD_43925 | JGI IMG/M metagenome (IMG submission 43925) | reverse complement strand
ATGGAATAATCCACTATAAATACCTATACCTGATCCAATTGACTGAATATATAAAGCATTTAATGATAATGCTCCGGCATAAATTAAAATTATAGAAGATATTCTCTGGAATATAATCGGATGAATTTGTTCCTTTAGAGAAGATATGGCCATAACCATAATTAAAATTAAGATACTAATAAATAACATTACTCAAAGCCCCTTATTACTCTAGATTTAGACAGCTCTAATATTAAAGCATGTGTTTTAACACAGCATTATTTAGGTAGAATATTTTAATTAAGGGGTTAAATATACAATAGTATATTTTCTACGAGTAACCAGAATCGAACTGATAATAGCTACTTGGAAGGTAGAAGTTATACCATTTAACCATACTCGTTTATTATACTTTTATTGATTGGGCAATGATATTTAATTTATATGATTTATATTTATATATGGCATTACTAGATCAGACATTGCTTCAAGCCTTTATTTGAGATTTTAATATAATAATTATATATATTTATATATTAACTTAAACTCTTTTATTTTTATTGAAAGACAATTATTCAACTACTTGGCTATTGCCTCAATTAGTGAGGCCTCATTGTCACTGTTGTGTTAGCAAATTAATTTTAGCATCGCTGTTTCTAAAGCAAATGCATACAATGCACAAATAAATGCTGGTAGATTTTAAAATTATAATAATAAAAACAATATTTTTATAATCTAAATTGGCAACCTCTAATAAATATTTTAACCTTATAGGACTTGAACCTACATTACTTATACGAAGAATAAAGCGTTTTGCCTATTAAACTAAAGATTTTAAACTATTAATTTATGTTAGATTAAGCAAAGGGGGTAATTAAACATAAGTTTTTTATAAAGAATTCTTCATTAACACTAAATAAAACAGTTCATAATAGATGGATCTACAGTTAATAGAGTATTAGATACTATAAATATAGCAGATCTAATTTAGTCTAGAAAAGTATAAAAATTAAAGAATGAAATATACTTGGTTCAACAGAGTAGATTATATTACCAATTTTAATAGCATATACCAAAACTCCATTTACATGAAGATAACCAAGTTCAAAAAGAAAATTAGCTCCTTCAATAATATTCATTAAATCTGTTATATTAGTAAAATAATAGCCATTATCAGGAACTCCTGTTTGTAAGTCCAGTAAAGCTATTAGATTAGCTACTTGTTCAATTATATTTACAGAACTGTAATTAATAGAGTTATACACAGCTGTAAAAAAAGTCTCAATAGACATGCTTCATACAATAACTGAACCCGCTAAAATTGTGGAAAGTACAAAAATTTTTAACATTTGTAGATAAAATTAATAATAAGACTCTAAAAAGAGTTATCTCTGCTCAAATACAAGCAAATAGTAATTACTATTAAATTGAGATATTAAGGAGTATTGTAATCAATAAATTATTGTTTTACAAGAATTATGTTTAATTGAGAGAGTATTATTTCCGAAAGAAATGTATATTTGCACCGTAGGCAAAAGAATAAATGTAGAAAGTACAATAACTTTTACTCAATGGTTAAATATAATTATAATATTATTCTTTTTTCTCTCTCTGCTTTTAGGTAGATTTATTTTATTTTATTTTATTTTTTAATTCCGCAAAATCAACTAAGTGTAATGGTCTTTCTAAAACTTCAATATTTTTTATTTCACTTGTGTTTTTAAATAAACCTCTATTTAAAACAGATTTTAAAGACAAGATTTTCAATAGACCTTCATTAGTTAAATGTTCTTTATTTTTGTACTTTCCACAATTTTAGCCCCAAATTCAAAATCTACTCTTTTTTTAGTTTGTAATGGAAAATTATAAAAATTAGGAATAATTACATTTACTAAATCACTATTTTAGTTACAGTAAAGGTGAATACATTTCTATCAAATCTAGTATTAATTATACCTACACCAAAAAAATCTCTAAGTTCCTGTAAAATGCTTATATCTTTAGAATTAAGCCATAATTCAATTGATGGTTTAATTTGCCAGTTATTAGAATCATTTATTTTGTAAACAAATACAATAAATTAACCTTCAGCATCAGTTAAAACCAAATGGGCTCGCTGCGCAGCAGCGGGGGATAAATATTTTTTAATTTGAGATTCAGTAATTATAGAAATAGTATTTACGATTGAAGATAAACCTCTATTAATAAAAAGGAAACTATTGAGCATCTACCCAAGCTAAGTAATCTTGTACAGATACAGATTCAATAGCTATAGGCATAAATCCATGATATACTCCACAAATTTCAGAACATTGACCGTAGAATGTACCAGTTCTTTCAGCTAATAAAGAAGTTTGATTTAATCTTCCTGGTACAGTATCAATTTTAATTCCTAATGAAGGAACAGTAAATGAATGTATAACATCAGCACCTGTAACAATAATTCTAACATGAGTATCAACAGGAACAATTACTTTATTATCAACTTCTAATACTCTAAATTGTCCTAATTCTAAATCAGATTCAGGTATCATATAAGAATCAAATTCAATAGATTCACCACTTTCATTAACATAATCAGAATATTCATATGACCAATACCACTGATGTCCTACTACTTTAATAGTTATTGTTGGAGAAATTACTTCATCTAATAAATAAAGTAATCTAAATGAGGGGAAAGCAATAGAAATTAAAACTAATGCTGGTGTAATTGTCCAAATTAATTCAATTAATGTACCATGATTAAGATATTTATGTACAATAGGAGAATTTTTAGAACTATAATAATAAATAGTTGAACCTAAAACCCAACAGATACCTACAGCTATTACTACTAAAAAGAAGAAAATAGTATTATGTAATTCTACTATTCCAGTGAAACTAGGTGATGCACTATCTTGGAAACCTAATTGCCAAGGTTGAGGTGCATCATTATAAATAGTATTAAAGATTGAAAATTTAGTTAACATTTGTAGTAAATTTATTAATCTTAGATTTTTTAAATAAATAGATTCTAATTTAATTAAATTATTATAGAATATTTCTCAATGTAAATATAAAATATAATTACTTAATAAGAAATACTTAAGGCTACACCAGTTCTAACAATTACTTTATAAAACCTTTAAACTTTAAGGTTAAATACACAAATACGTAAGGCTGGAGATAATTAGACAGGCTCCATTTTTGCAAGGCTTTGGTTTGACCAAACAAAGATTCTATTAATTAATTTATATTTTCATTTTTATTCTATCAAGAAATCTTAAATTTGTTCAATAATTTTATTATTAGAATTATTTTCCTCGGTTATCTTATAATATAGTTTATAATATTTAATAATTAATTTTATAAAATATATTTATTTTTATTTTATAAAACTATGAGACAATACTGTGGCCTTTATTAGAAAATTGGATGGCTTGATATATTTAGGCGAAATATATATAGTATCCTAAGATTGAGCTTAAGTATTCTTTTTATGTAAGTATGATAATATTTTTTATATTTTTTATTATTACAATATATTCCTAACAAATACCCTTGTCTCGACACTATCATTATGCTTTAGCTAAACAGCAGTCTCACTAATTTGCAATTGTTTTAACAATGATTCGATAACTTTTATAAAAATTGTAGGCTTACTAAAAACAATGGCTATCAATTTAATTAGAGTAGGCCACTAATTTTATTTTTAAATTTTAATAAAATTAAGGTTTTTGCTATGTTTTGGATACATAAAATCTAAGAAGTAAAGGATTCGAACCTTTTTTAATAAGCCTTTCTTCTTTCTATTAATTTTACCAATTTGTTAAAGTTAAATTATAGATATGTAAAGATGGGGGATTGGGCGAAAGCCCAATAAATTAAAATTTATTTATTTTTTATATTTTATTAATTATTTAATTTTCTTAAAAATTATGAGTATAATAATAAGAAAGCAATCATTAATGAGAATAATCCTGTAGCTTCAGCTAAGGCGAATCCTAAAATTGCAAAACTAAATAATTGTCCTCTTATTTGAGGGTTTCTAGCTGTTGAAGCAATTAATGAAGAGAAGATTAAACCGATTCCAGCTCCAGCTCCGATTAAACCTGAGCAAGCTAATCCAGCTCCTAAGTATTTTGCAGCTGCTAACATTATTGTTATTAAAGTAAAATTATAGTGTCTAAGGCTATTGAGACTTTAGTTATTAAACTAAATACTTCTTTTATTAAGGTAACAAAAAATTAAACAATTAGAATAAAACTGTGTATTAAGTCTCTATGCTTAAAAGGCAGAATCAATTAGTACACTAATTGGATTAAAAATAAAAGCCCATTTTTGAAAGGGGTCATAAATTATTAAATAATATTGTTATTAGAAGATATATCTTTGAGAAGAATTTAGTTAAGTCATAAATATTTTAAATATAGGCGTGGGCTCGCGCAGCGCAGCCCTACCAACTGATTTATCTAAATATTAATAAGTCAGGTATAGGATTCTATTCTCTTAAATTTTAATAATTTAAACAAACGTTTACTGGCATTCCTCAACACCCCTTACTAATAATTAATTATTATTAAAAAGATGATAAGAAAAAGATAGCACAATATTAATGCTTTAATTTAATATAAGCAATAATTAGGATAATCAATAAAGTGTTAGATAATTATAATATAATTTTATTAAAAATGAATATTTGTTTTCTATAGTTTTACCATAAATTTATTTATTTTTATATTTTTATACCTAAATTAACCTCTAACCTTCCTTAAGTAAAGTTTATATAATAAATTATATTCTTTAAATACAGAATTAGAACTCTAATATTAATTTATTTAAAAATTAGGGTAAAATCAGAGAATTGAACTCTGAACATCGTCGCCACAAGACGTCATTTTACCGTTAAACTAATTTTACCTCTTTTATATTGAAAAATTATCAGTTATTTAGCATAGAAAAGAGCTTTATTAAGCAAATAACTGATAATTTTGCTAAAGTTTCATTACTATTTATTTAACCTTAGAAATTTGTGGTTAATTAAGAAAGTCTTTAATTCATTACACATCTACGGATGCTTTTTGAAAAATACATAGATAGATCTTAAGGATACATTAGTAGAAATACAATGAAATTAAGAAAAGTAACACAAATATTTAGTCTTGCTTTGCCTCACACAATCACACAATACAGTGACAATTAAGCGATAATAATGGCAGGGGTCGCTGCGCTGCGCACCCACCTCACTCTTTATTATTTCATAAGAGACGGTGAGGGGGGATAACATTATTTTCTAATTATATTTTAGATTTATTTTTAGAAATGAATATAGGTGCAATCATAGCTAATAATAAAATTATACTTGTAATAATTAATAAAAATGCACCAGTAGTATAAAGATGTTGTCCAATAGCTTCAATTTGTAAGAAATTGGTAAATGTAGTATCAGCAATATTAGGATTAATAGCAGTATTAACAGAATTAATAGTAGATATTTCAGAATTAAATAAAAAACTATTAAAATTAGTTAAAGTTTCTAATAGTACAGAAATTATAGATACATTATTAAAACTAAATGGCATTATAGTAAATATTTCATAAACAAATAACGATCCTATTGCTAAAGCTAAAGGTAAATTTTTTGTATATTGTGAACCAGTTTCTAATATATCCGTTAATTTTATATTTATCATCATTATTACAAAAAGAAATAATACTGTAATAGCTCCTACATATACTATAATATAAGATATTCCTATAAATCCTACACCTGATAAAATTAAATATCCAGCTGCATTAACAAATACAGAGATTAAAAAGATTACTGCTATTACAGGATTTTTAGCTGTAATAACTAATACACTAGAAAGTAAAGCTCCAAAAGCTAATATATCTATTAAAATATTTTTCATTTGTATTTTTATATTTTTAATTATCATTTATTTCTATTGCCTCGTCAAAGGCTTCAAACTCTACAATATATTTAATTAACTTATTTTTTAATTAATGGATATATATAAATTATTAATAAGCTACTATTGTAAGGTGCTGATTTATTTAAATAATCCTAGCTGATTAATAGGCTCTATCAATTGCAATATTAAATATTTAATAAGTTTGGTTTTCTTCTATAGAAATAAGTGATTATTTATTTATTCATAAGTTTAATTTTATAATTATTTATTTAAGTTAAAAATGAATAAATATTATTTTTTAATATTTTTATAATTTTCAATGAAGATATTTAAATTATAATATAAATATTTCTAATATCTGCTTTGAGGTCTATCATTTTGTTGTAGCTAAAGCAAATGCATGCAATTGCCACTAGTTTAAAAAGATAAGTATTAGAGAAGGGAAAACATTAAATTTAATAGCCCCAATTTAAGAATGTGCTTGTATTAAATAAATTTAACAATATTTTATATTAATTGCATTGCTATTGCTAAATGCAGACAAGAGTACAAATATAATAGTTATTAATTAGCAGAGAAATTAAAACAATAAGTTTAAATAATAATTATTATTCTTATTTTTTTGTAACACACTATAACTATTCAATTTTTATTAATTATTATTTTATAATTTACATTCTCTTTTGGACTCGAACCAAAATTAACACTTTAGAAGAATGTTGTTCTAACCATTTAACTAAGAGAAATTTGGGTAAAGCTATTGTATTATTAATTTAACAAATATATTGTATTTTCTAATTTACTCGCTTCATACAACAGTGACAGTTATACGTTTATATTAATTCAATGTACTTCTTTACTGACCTATTAATAGAAATCCCTAATGCATTATTAAAATAATCCAGCTACTATTGTTTAGAATTAATGCAAATGATAGATCTAAACTATTAGATTTTTCTAATTTATTAAATTTAACAACTAGCCTTAGCAAAAAGCAATAGATTTAAAAATAAACCTTGCTCTAATTCAATTCTTAATGAAAGGCTTAATTAAAATAAAATGTTTTTATATTTATCTAAATTAAATTAATAATCTTAATTTTACTATTACTTTTAATTAAATTAATACAAATAAATAGCCGAAAGAATGTATTAAAAGGTTTTGAAGTAATATAACTATATGTTAAACACTGTCAATTTAAATATAAATTGTACTAGATAAATTATTTGTTAATTAAGTATTTTAAAGTTAGATACTAATATTATATAATAATATAATATTTATTATTGAATAATGCCCCAATGTACTGCATTTTTGCTAAAGCAAAATGCAAACAATTAATTAAGGGGAATAAAATTTATAATATCTAGTGCCATGTATAGCTGTAGCTAAAGCAATTGCAAGCAATCACTCATTAACCAAAAGGCCAAGTACCAGATTTTCAAGCATAAAGATAATATTTATTACTTTTTAATGGTATTATTAAAAAGAGTTGATTTTATAAATTGAATGGTAATGTTACCATAAAACTATAATTAATGAAGCAAAATAAATAATAATTAATCTAATTTCATTAAATAATGAGGTATCTATTAAAATAGGAGCAAAAACTAATAATAATAATGCTAATAAACCTAATGTAATATAAAGAGCATAAGTAGTAATTACACCAGTATCTAATTTAGAAATATTATAACCAGTATTAGTGAAAATATTAGATAATCCTTGAGGACCTAATAATTCAATAACTCCTCTATCAATAACTTTAGATATTATATAACCTAATTGTAAACCTACAGAAGTAATATAATTATTATATACTACATCAAAGAAGTATTTACCATTTAAGAAAGTATAAATTTTTCTACCTAAAGAAAATTCAGTTAATTCAATAATAAAATTATTACTTTTATGATATAAAAATATAGCTAATAAGGCACCAACAAAAGATAAAATAGATGGTAATAATTTAATTAAAATAGGTAAACTAAATTCGGCTTCAATAATAGAAATATTATTAGGATGTATAAATAATGAATTAGCAAAGAAATCTGAACCTACTCCTACAAATAAATCAGAGAATACAAAACCAAAGAAAATACTAAATAAAGCTAACACAAATAAAGGTAAAATTACAGCAAAATTAGCTTCATGTGAATTTAAATAAGAAATTTGAGGTCCATTAGGTACAGTTAAGAAAACTAATGAAATTAATCTAAATGAATAGAATGCTGTAATACCAGCAGTTAAACTTCCTAATAAATATGCATAAGTTCCACTGAAACTATATTGTCCATATGCTAATTCTATAATTAAATCTTTACTATAGAATCCCGTTAACCAAGGAGTAGCTAATAAAGATAATGATCCTACTAACATTGCTGTATAAGTGAAAGGTAAGAAATTTATTAATCCTCCTAATCTTCTTACATCTTGTTGATCTGAAAAACTATGTATTACTGCACCAGCTCCTAAGAATAATAATGCTTTAAAGAAAGCATGATTTATTACATGCATTAATGCTACATTATATTGACTTAATCCTACAGCCATTACCATATATCCTAATTGACTTATTGTTGAAAAGGCTATAATTCTTTTTAAATCATTTTGAACTAATCCACAAGTAGCTGCAAAGAAAGCAGTAGAAGCACCAATTAAAGTAATAATTAATAAAGCAGTTGAACTATATTCTAATATTGGAGAGGATCTTACTAATAAATATAATCCTGCTGTAACTAAAGTAGCAGCATGAATTAAAGCTGAAACAGGAGTAGGACCCTCCATACTTCCAGGTAACCAACTATGTAAAGGAATTTGAGCAGATTTAGCCATAGCTCCCATTAATAGTAATAAGCCTATTATTGTTATTCCTGTTTCATTCATCAAAGGTACTAAACTAAATACGGTTGTAAAATCTAAAGATCCAAATAATGCAAAAATTGCAAAGAATCCTATACTTAATCCCATATCACCTATTCTATTCATTGTGAATGCTAATATAGATGCTTTATTAGCTTGAATTCTAGTAAACCAGAAGTTAATTAATAAATAAGAAACTACTCCAATACCTTCCCAACCAATAAACATAACAAAGAAATTAGCACCTGAAACTAATACTAACATAAAGAAAGTGAATAATGATAAATAAGAGAAAAATCTTTGATTATGAGGATCTTCTGCCATATAATCAGTAGAGAATATATGAATTAATGATGAAATATATAAAACTGGAATTAACATAGAAACAGTTAATTGATCAAATAGGAATTCCCAAGATATAGACATAAATTCTGAATCAATCCAACTAGTTAAATTTATAGAAACTGGTGAACCACATAAACCTACTTCATAGAATGCTATTGAAGCTAAAATTGATGCTAATATTAAACAAGTACAAGTTATTATATGTGCTCCAGTTATACCTATTTTTCTACCTAAAAATCCTGAAACAAAAGAACCTAATAAAGGTAATACTAAAATTGATAAATACATTATGTTCTTAATGAAATATTTCCTCTTAATCTATAATATGCTACAAGAATACTTAAACCTACTACTGATTCAGCACCTGCTATTGAAATTATAAAGATACTAAAAGTTTGTCCTATTCCATCATCAAAACTAAAACTAGAAATTAATATTAATAATGTTACAGATAATAACATTAATTCTATCGCAATTATCATTAAAATTATATTTTTTCTATTTAATATAAATCCTAAAATACCTACTAAAAATAATAGTAATGATAGATTCATGGTTTGTATTTGTATTTTTCCTTTTGGAGAGGCGTAATAAAACGCCTTAACATTGTATATTATGATTTTTATTTTTTAATTATTTTTTGTATTGTGATTATGCTATTGATTATTGCCATTGTCTTTAGTGAATAGGTAAATAAATATAGCAAATCTATAATCTTCTGAATTACAGTAGACTAAACACAGATAATTAAGAGTTTTCTAGACCAATACAAATATAATAAATATTTGCAGTGTTTAATTGTAATTTTATTTTAAATAATTAATATTTTTATAATACTTTAACTAATTTTATTAATGCAATAAGGATAAATATATATTTATAATTTTAATAATAATTAATCTTTAAACCATGATACTATTTCAAACCTTTTAATCATACATTAATTTGATTTTAGAACACTGAGTCTAAAGGTATTAGGTTGAATTATTAAATAGAAGAAATTAGTTACCTCCCCAGTAATAAACAGCAATAAATAAGAATAACCAAACTACATCTACAAAGTGCCAATATAAAATACCAGATTCATGTCCGATATGGTGAGTATCAGTTAAATGATAATTTAATATTCTTATGAAACCTACTGTAATAAAGATAGTTCCTACTATAACATGTAATCCATGTAATCCTGTTGATGCAAAGAATACTGTACCAAACACTGAATCAGCTATAGTAAATCCTGCTTCAGAATATTCTATATATTGTAACACAGTGAATACAATAGCTAAAATTATAGTAATTAAAGTTCCAAAAATAGCACCTTTTCTATCTCCAGCAATTAAAGCATGGTGTCCAAAAGTAACAAAAGCTCCAGATGATAATAATAAGAAAGTATTTAATAAAGGTATACTAAATGGATCTAATGGTGTAATTCCTAATGGTGGCCACATTCCTCCTATTTCTATAGCTGGTGATAAACTAGCATGGAAGAAAGCCCAGAATACACTGAAGAAAGCAAATATTTCACTTATAATAAATAAAACTATTCCTATAATTAATCCTTTTTGTACTTGTTTTGTATGGTGTCCTTCATATGTTCCTTCTGTTATTACATCTCTAAACCATAATCCCATACCTGATGTTGTTAAAATGAAACCTAAAGTTAATAATAATCCTCCATTAGAATAACCTTGTAAATACATTACTGCTCCTGTTGTTAAACTTAATAATGAAAAACTTAATAAAATAGGCCATGGTGAATTTTCTACTAAATGAAATGGATGATATTGAAATTTATTTAATTGTATATTATTCATTTATTTTATTTTTTATTTTTTTTTTTTAATTTATTTATACCTATGCTTATACTTAATTATTATTTTAAATAGAATTACATTATTAAGTAATAAATAAAATTATAGTATAGAATAAACTAGTTTATTGTTTATTATAGGTTGCTTATAGTGTTATATTTTATTATGTTATTTTTTAATTTATTTATTAAAAATATTATAACTTCTTCTTTTAATTTAAATGTTTATAGTGTAAATGTTTAACAATTATTATTGATTCATTCTATTTATAATCTATTGTATTAAGAGCAATACAATAATTTAGCTGAACAAAAGCAAACAATAGGGAAAATAAGAAAGTAAAGTAGATCCTATAATTTATGTTACAAAAATAAGTGGATTTTTATTTAAGAAGTGATTTAATGCTACATCGTCAAACATTAAGATAGGTAACATTTCTAAAAATAAATAGTATTTCTTTAGGAAGTCTAAGCAACATTGAATATTATGATTAATAAGTAAATAAGGGATAATTTAAATTATAAATTATTTATACCCTTAATCATAATTATGATAATTTGATGGACAAATTTTATTATAAAAATTTAGAATCTGTTTGTACACCTACATCTACATACTAATTATTTAGTTGGATTCTTATAGAAGTAGAATCTAATGTGTTTTTTTAATTTGCATTCATGCAACAACAATACATAGAGTTTTGCTTTTTCTTTATATAAATGCCTGTATTTACCTGCTTTAACAAGACAAAAATACAACCATTTTAGTTTATGATTTAATTCAATAATATAATTAGTATAATTCAATAGCATTTTTAATATAAGAACATAATAATTAATGTAATTCAATAGCATCTTTAATATATGAACATACTAATAAAGTAAATACATAACTTTGAATTAAAGAAACAGCTAATTCTAATCCAATTAAAGCTAAGAATATAGAGAATGGTATAAATGTTAACACAGCTACAATTATACTACTACTAAACAATTGATATAAGAAAGTAGATAAAATTTTTAGTAATGTGTGACCAGCAACCATATTAGCAAATAATCTTATTCCTAAAGAAAAGGCTCTAGCTAAATAACTTACAGTTTCAATTAAAACTAATAAAGGCACTAATGCTATTGGTGTTCCAGATGGAACAAAATATGAGAAGAAATGTAATTTATGAATAGATAAACCTAATATAGTTACACCTGTAAGAATAGTAAATGATAAACCTATTGTAACAATAATAGAAGTTGTTACAGTATAAGAATAAGGAACATTACCAGTTAAATTAGCTATTAAAATAAAGAAGAATAATGAGTAAATAAATGGTAAATAAATTTCTTTTCCTAATTGTTCCTTCACCATCGCATTTACACTTGCATATATACTTTCTAATCCTATTGACCATTTATTTGGTAATAGTTTTGTTTCATTGTTCCCCATATAGTGTATTCCTATTATTAAAAATAATACAATTATTGAATAAAATCCTAAATTTGTTAAAGTTATATTTAAATAACCTAATATTGGAGCGTTTAATCCTAATAATTGAGTAACTTCGAATTGTTCTAATGGTGAATTAATTATATTTGTATTAATATTTGATAACATTTTATTTTTATTTGATTTCTGTTTAACACAGTTTAATTTATAACTTTATTTTTCAATAATTATCTATTTAACTATTTGATTTGATTAAGAGAGATAATTATATTCTAATTAAATAATATTAATATTATTCAGTTATTTTATTTTTAAATTTATATTTTGTTATTATTTTATTTTATACTTATTCTTAATGACTATTTAATCTATTCCTTTTAATTGATTAATAAAAGATTATATTTATTATTATTAAATACGAGTAAAGAGACTTGAACTCTTACGATAAAATCATGAATTCCTAAGATTCACCCGGCTACCATTTCGGCATACTCGCTTGCATTGCATACAAAATAAAAAGGGCTAATAAAGCAAGCCAACTATTGTTTACTAGATTTATTAAGTAAAGTTACAGAGTCCTATAATATAATTTATTTTATTAGCAATAATTATAATAGCTTATCTTTATAAATGCAATACATGCTTTAGCAATGCCAGCGAACCATTGGCATTTATAAATTAGGGTTTAATAGATAAAAATAAATTAGTAAAACTAAGAAGTAGAGTAATCGAAACTCTGTCTATAAAGTGTAAATTTATCGCTAAACCACTCAGCTAACCTCTTGAAATTTATATTTTGTTATTATTTTTATTTCTTATTTAATTAAAATTCTATATTTACAATGTAGTTCTTACATTGGTTTACATCTATAATTCTATTAAATAACCCTTAACTTATTAGTTTAGACTAGGAAAAATGACTATTTAATATATGAATTAATCATTACATTACTAAAGCATTAATATATAATTAAGACTAATAAAAATGACGGGGGATATAATTATATTTATTTTCCAGCAGCACTTTCCAGTACGGCTACCTTGCTATGACTTTTGAGATGTTACTTAAATGAATTAACTAAAGCTAATTATCTTAACAAAAGTGTTCATTGATTCCTCTTATTCATTGTGTTGCAATGCTAAGTTATAAAAATCAAATTAAAAAACTTAAAGCCTCAATCTATAATTGTTTTTAATAAAGCAATTGTAGTGTTAGCTTAACCTTTATAAAAGTTTTAACTTCGCTCCAGTTTCCTCCAAGTTAAGCTCCTTCCCAGCGACAGACAGTTAGTTCATCACGAATACAATCTTCACCGTTGCGCTAATGATCAACGATTACTCGAAATTCCTTCTTCATGTCGCCGAATTGCAGACGACAATCCGACTAAATATTAACTTTCTTTAATGATTAGCTCTTCCTTATTTCCCTATTTACACCTGATACTTTAATAGTAAGATATAAATAAAATTATAAATTTGAAGGAATGGTTTTGCATCACTTTGTAAAAGTTTTTGTGGCACGTCTATAGCCCAGTTCATGAGGGCCATAACGACTTGTCTTAGCCCTAAATGACACTCTATCAGTATCATTAATTGTTAAGTATAAATTAACAACAAGGATTTCGTCCGTTAGTGGAGTTAACCTCACTTCTCACAATACGGACTGACGACAGCCATGCAACACCTGTAATAGAAGTACTTTTTAAAAACACTTCATTTTTAATTAATTAAATAATTAAAAACTTATTATGCAAGAACTGGTAAGGTTTTACGCGGATTATCGTATTAAATAACATGCTTCACTTCGTTTGCTTCGAGACCGACTAATTTTTTTGTTTTCAACTTTGCAGTCGTACTCACATGGCGGAATGGTTATCGTGTTAACATAGCCACCAATATTTTTAATTGGTAACCACCATTCATCGTTGACAGAGAGTGGTATCTGGGTATCTAATCCTATTTCCTATACTCACCTTCGTTTCTCAGCGTCAATCATTAGTAGATAAAAAGTTTTCACCCTTAATATTCCATTTAGTATCTAAGGATATCAGACCTCCTCTAAATATTATTTAAAATATCCTCTATTTGATTCTAGCTTTTATTAATTCATTCTTTATTTTTCTAAATTAAAAACTTTAAAAAAAATAATATAAAAATATTAAACTTTATTAAAATATTAATTAGAATTAGAAAAAATAAAGTTTAAAGCTGCCTACACACCCTTTACGCCTGATTAGGACGACTAACGTTTGCGTCTCTGGCCTTACCGAGTCTTCTGGCACCAGATTTGGACAACACTAATAGTAAGGTAATGTCATTATCTTCCCTTACGTTATCACACTTGACACAAGTATGATTTCAGTTAGCTAGTTCACTCTTGCGAGCATTGACTAATATTCTTGACTGCTGGTAGTAACTACTACTTGGGAGATTTCATTCCCGATGTGGCCATTTGCTCTGTCAAGCTTGGCTATCGATCGTCGGCTTGGTAGGCTTTTACCCTACCAACTACCTAATCGAAATAAATAGAATCCTAAAGCAGAATTATTCCTTTTGTAATAAATAATAGTTTACTTTACTTATTTTCTATATCTTATTTTGTTTTAGTTGTATACTTAAAACAAATTATTGTTTATTTTTAGTTTTGTATACTATACTTAAAACAAATAGACTATAGAATTATCTCCTATTTATGGAGACTCTAGGGTATCTTATTTACTATCCTCACCTTTACACCTTATTAACTTTAGGTTAACAATGATTCGCATGTCTTAAAACTACTGAAAAACGTTCAATCAGAACCAAAATTAAATTCTTACTTATAAATTAAACAATATTAATAGGCTACTAATAATAATGCATTAGTATTGCAAATTGATTGCATTTATTTTTTATTGTTGTATTGTATTTACTATAAATAGTAATAATTATTATCTCTTTTAAATATTTATATTTTATAATTAATTATACAAATATTTATTATAATTATTATAATACGGGCACTGTGAGATTTGAACTCACGACTTTATTCAAGTTCTCGTTTTCAAGACGAGTGCCATAAACCAGACTCGACCAAATACCCTTATACTATTTATTTTATTTTTTTTTTATTATAAATAATATAGATATATTACTCTCTTTTATTTTTTTAATATGTTTATTTACAAATACTTTAGTATGTAATAAACGGATTAATGCATACTGTGCTTTTACAATACTAAAATTTATTAAGAAAGCAAAGTAAGAACAACCTTTTTATTAAAATTAAAATAGTTGGTCCTAAATCTTATTAAGACCGAAGGGAGTTGAACCCTTATAATATCCATTATGAGCGGACTGCATTAACCTATTATGCTACAGTCTTATGATGTAATTAATTATTCTGATTTGCCTATGCGTTATTAATAGTAATTCTCGCTTAACATAATGAGGCAATAGTATTAATACACAGTTATTTAGCTAAAAATAGAATAAGCCAATAATTTAACTTTTAAAAAGGAAATATATTGAGCAGTAAAGGAATCGAACCTTTTCCGGCTATTAACCAATTCTTTTACAGAGAATCACCATTACCAATCGGATCACCTGCCCTTAATTTATTTATTTTAATTTATTTCTTAAAACTCTTTTATAAAATTAGAAATTATTTTTTATTTGTATTTTGAAAGCACCTGGACTTGAACCAGAACTTTCTCCTTAAAAGGGAGACACTCCACCACTCGAGTTCTGCTTCCTAGCTATACTTCTTACAATAAATTATTCATTTTATTCCTTTATTTATCCTTAGAAACTTACAAAAAAGAAACTCTAAAATATTAAGTTTTTTTTTATTTTTAAAAAATGATAATGATTTAAAGTAAATCATATAATAAATCAATAAATAATAATATTAAATTCTGAGTTGACCAGATTCGAACTGATATAAGCCATTACCAAAAAATGGTGTTTTCCCAAGTTAAACTACAACTCAATTAAGTTTTAAATTTGATATTTGCCGAAAACTGGAATTGAACCAATAGCTAAATCTTACAAGGAATTCATTTTACCAATTAAACTATTTCGGCTTTGCCTTGGGAGAGAATTGAACTCACATATCTATATCTTCAGAATAGCGCTTTGACCACTAAGCAACCGAGGCTTTATTTTAAAATAGCCTTTATATTTTAATTAAAATTGGAGAAAGATAGATTCGAACTATCATATTTGTAATGCAAATACAACTGATTACCATTATCAGATTTCCCCTTTGTTGATATTTTGTTTATATTAGAAATAAAATCTCTTTTATTGCTTTGCTTCACACAATACAGTGACAGTTAGGCCTCACTAATTGAGGCAATTATTATAAAAATAAATTATTTAGTTGTAATCAGAAATTTCAATTTTTAAACCCTATAATTAATTATAATGTATTATTACAATCTTTTGTTAAAGAAATAAGAGTATTATAGAGTGGATTTCACAAATTTTATGAATTAGTCCGTCATAGATTTAATAATATGAACCTCTTGAAACTCCATTCGGTAGGTGTTCGAGTCACCTCGCTGTCACTGTGTGGGGAAATCCTTACTACTCCATCGAAGTTAGAAAGATTGTGTGCATATATAATTAATCTTCTACTTTTTCCGAAGAATGTTACTAATTGATTAAATAAGTTTTTAAATAACTCGTTTTTATTTAAACTAGTATTAGCATATGATTCAATATATTGTGAACCATTGTATGCACAAATTAAATATGGAGTTAATTGATTATTGTTTCTACGTCAAATGTTACAAACTTTTCTTGTAAATATCTATCTTCTTTAGTTTTTCTAAATGCTTTTTATGGTATTAATTGTTTTCTTAAGATTAAATCTGCCGCACCTAATAATGTTATATTGTTTATTGTACATTCTAGATTACTGATTATTTCATAGAATTTATGTGAAGTTGATTTAATAATATATTTTATAGAGTTTGTTAATACTTCTTTTGCCAATACTTGTCCATATTCATATGGATTCATTGTTATTGGTAAATTAATATTTATTAAATCTATGCCAACTCACAGATTTATCGGAAGTATCCTGTAACAAACTTTGTGTTCCAGTAGCTGGCCTTTCTTTAATTATGTATGTGAATAATATTTTATTTATTGAAAGTGAGGTATATGAATCATTTAAAATTGATAATCTTTCTACTAAATATTCTATAAATTGTTCTCTATCTTCAAAGTTTACTTTTCTTAAGTGTCCTAATGTTCTATATCCTAATTCTTCTGAATATTTTACTTTAACTAATAACATTAAATGTTGTTCACTACCTTTAGAAATTATTGATGTTTATATATCATTCCAGAATTTGTTTATAAATGTAGATAATACTCCTTTATTTAGATATAAATCTTTTGTTGAATATGTTTTTATTTGAATCATTATTTTAAGAGTTATTTTATTAACTGATCTATTTTCTTAATAGATTTATGGATATGACTGTCCTATTAATTATTTATAGTTGTAAAATTTATACCGTTTCACATATGTATTAACCAATGTTAATGACAGTTAATAAGGATTATAATTACTAAATAATTAATAAATTAAGCGCTAATTAATTCTTAGTCTTTTTTATGTTGGTGAATTTAAATAAGGGGATTAAAATGGTGCTAAATCAAAAGCAATTAATATACTAGGTATTAATATTATGAATGCTACTGCAACAGGTAATAAATTTAACCAACATAATTCAATTAAAGCGTCATATCTTAATCTCGGTAAAGTAGCTCTAAACCAAACGAACATAAAACAGAATACACATGCTTTAATACCTAATATAATAGATGATATATTTATATAAGATTCATTTACAAATAATTCAGGGAAATTATAACCACCTAAGAAGAAAATAGCTGTGATTGTACTAAATAATACTATAGAACAATATTCTGCTAAGAAGAAGAATACAAATGGTACACTAGAATGTTCAGTGAAGAATCCAGCTACTAATTCAGATTCTGCTTCTTGAAGATCGAAAGGAGTTCTAGAAGTTTCAGCTAGAATAGAAATGAAATAGAAAATAAATACAGGTAATAAAGGTAAAATAAACCATACTGCTTGTTGACTTTCTATAATTGTTGTATAATTTAAAGATCCTGTTAATAATATAATTATTAATACTGCTGAACTTAATATTAATTCATAACTTATCATAGCTGCTGTTGATCTTAAAGATCCTAAAAAAGCATATTTAGAATTAGCACTCCATCCAGCAAATAATATACCATATACTCCTAATGAAGATAAAGCTAAACTATATAATACTCCTAATGAAAAATCTGAAATTGTTAATCCTTCTCCAAAAGGAATTACTCCCCAACCTAATAAACTAAAAATTAATGCTGATACTGGTGCTAAATAAAATAAAACTTTATTAGATTGAGAAGGTAAAACTGTTTCTTTAAGAATTAATTTTAAAGCATCACTAAAAGGTTGTAAAATTCCATAATAACCTACGGTATTAGGTCCTACTCTTCTTTGCATAGCAGCTAATTGTTTTCTTTCTATAATAGTCATGAAAGCTACAGATAATAATACAGGTAATAATATTATTAATACATCCATTAAATTTATAAATATATCTAATATATTAGAGATTAAATTATTTTTTATCATTGGTATTATTTTTTATTTATTTATTCATAAGTTTAATTTAATAATTATTTATTAAGTTAAAAATGAATCAATATTATTTTTTTAAATTTTTATTTATAATTTTCAATGAAGATATTTAAATTATAATATATTTTTAATACCCAGAATACTAACATTAGCTATATTTAAAAATAAATAGGCTTTGCATTATTATAATGCTTTAAAATAAGAGTCACTAATGATAATGCAAATACTAAAGCAATGTAATAGAATATATAGACAGGATATTTTATTAAAATAATTTATAATTTATAATACACTATAACTATTTATATTTTATAATTTACATTCTCTTTTGGACTCGAACCAAAATTAACACTTTAGAAGAATGCTATTCTAACCATTAAACTAAGAGAAATTTGATTATTTGACTTTTTAGCCTTAGCTCTCATTGAATTAAAGCAAGCTATACTTTTCAATAGTAATGTATGCATACATTGCATTACTAGACCTTTATTTCTATAAACATAAGAATTCTTATTTTTTAAATTAGGATTAACCTTTAAGTGCATTACCAGCAAGAGACAAGACGAGCAGAATTATATAGAAATATTTTTTATATTTATCTAAATTAAATTAATAACCTTAATTTTACTATTACTTTTAATTAAATTATAAATTTATATTAGATACAAATTAAATAGCCGAAAAAAGGAATTGAACCTTTGTATTACCGTCATGAATGGTAAGTTTTAACCTATTAAACTATTTCAGCTCAAATTACTCACTTATTTCTTTTGCTACGCAGCAAAAATAATTTATCTTTCATTCAATGCAGTTTATTTTATTTTTATTAATTGATTAAACTTAATTAATAAATCCTAAGCCATAGTAATTTAAGAATTATTACTTAATATATTAGAGTAAGGCGTGGGCTCGCGCAGCCCTACCCTTTAGTAATTGCACAGCAGTCGCTTCACACAATACAGTGAAGGGGGAAAATTAAAAATTAAATTAGATTAATTATTATCTGTAGCTAGATCCATTAAAGTATTTTCTATTAAACCTATCATCGGAACGATTACAATAAACCAAGCAAAGTAAAATGCAGTAGCAATTTGTCCAATTTCAACATATGGTGTATTAGGGTGTTGAGATCCAATCCACATTAAGATAAAGAAGTTAACTACAAAGAACCAGAAAAAGAATTTCATAGCAGGTCTAAATTGACAACCTCTGATTCTAGATACATCAGTTAAAGGTAACACTAATAAAATTAATAATGAACCAAACATAGCTAAAACACCTAATAATTTATTAGGAATAGATCTTAATATAGCGTAGTAAGGTAATAGATACCATTCAGGTACAATTGAAGGAGGAGTTTGCATTGGATTAGCAGGAATATAATTATCACTATGTCCTAATAAATTAGGATAATAAAAAACTAAAATGGATAATACTAATAAGAATAAGAATATTGTTACTAAATCTTTAAATATAAAATAAGGATGGAAAGCTAATCTATCTGTATTAGCAGTTATTCCATTAGGATTATTTGATCCATGTATATGTAAAGCAATTAAATGAGCTACAACTAAAGCAGCTAATAAAAAAGGTAATAAAAAGTGTAAAGAAAAGAATCTATTTAATGTAGCATTATTTACACTAAATCCTCCCCAAATTAATTCAACTAAATCTTGACCAAATACAGGAATAGCACTTAATAAATTAGTAATAACAGTAGCTCCCCATAAACTCATTTGTCCATAAGGTAATACATAACCTAAGAATCCTATAGCCATCATTAATATTAATATTATTACTCCTATAGACCATAATAATACTCTAGGTGATCTGTATGATCCATAATATATTCCTCTTCCAATATGTGCATATACAAAAATAAAGAAGAATGAAGCTACATTAGCATGGCAATATCTGATGATATAACCGGCATTAACATCTCTCATTATATGTTCTACTGATGAAAATGCAAAATCTACATGAGGTTGATAATGCATTGCTAAAAAACTTCCTGTTAATATTTGTATTATTAAACACATACCTAATAATGAACCAAAATTCCATAAATAAGAAATATTTGCCGGTTCAGGTGAATCAACTAAATAAGAATTAAATAATCTAAGTAATACATGTGATTTTAGTAATCTCATTAAGAATTATTTTTATTTTATGGCTTCAGGCCTTAAATTTAACATTATTATTTTAAAATTTAAAATTTAATAATGAATAATTTTATTTGTTAGTTTGTTCTTTTTTTATAAATAAATAAAGTAAAGAACATTTAACTTATCAATTATTATATTTTTATATTAGTTTTTAATTAATGAAAATTGAGATTAAAATTAATATTTATTGTATTAAGTTAATAAATAATTTAACTTGTTTATTAATATGTTATATTTTATAATTACATTTTTATTTTTATTTTTGTAATACACTATAACTATTATTTGTTGTTTTATTGTTTAGCTCTGAGGTAATCAATCAGGGCCTAACAGCATTATATTGTAATTTAAGCCCAAGAAGATTTGAACTTCTACAGATTCCTCATCAAGAAATTATTCTACCTTTAAATTATAGGCTTTATTTTTAATAATCTTTTTAATAACCTTAGATTTATAAAATTGAATTAAATTTTATTATTTAAATTAATAAGTTTGTATAATTTATATTGATTATATAAAAATATAAAATATTTGGGTTTAATTTTCCCCTATAATAATAAAATTATTATTTATTACTAACCGCTTCTTTTAAAATAAAATTAAATTTTGTAATAAAAATAGTTATATTAATTCTATGCCTTTGCTATTGCTACGCAGCAGCAGGCTACAATATCTTCTTTCTATAATGATTTATTAAATCCTTATTTTTAAATTTTAAAAACTAAATATAATGATTTAAATAATATTTATAATAATGTAGAAAATAATTATATTAATAATAATTCAATTAATAATAATTCTCCGGCCTCGCTGAATAACTCCGGCCCTATATATGAATTAACTACAGGAAAAGTTTTACCTGATGTAGAAGATATTGAAGATAAAGTAGAACTTAATTTTAATATTAAAAATTATTTATTTTATACAAGTATTGCTTTCTTCAATTACTTTTTATATTTTATACCCTACTCCACCAGCTAATTTATATGAATATAATACTATAAATCAAAGTTTAATTAATGCTAAAGTAATGATAACTAAAAATTGGAATATATTAAAGTTTTTTTTTAATGATGAAGTAGATTTACCTGATTCTATTAATGATTCACCTTATATAAAATCTATAGAATGAATTAAAAGATTTATCTGCAAGTAGTAGTTGATCAGAAACTCCTATTGCAAGTACATCTAAATTACCAGAATTAAAATCCCCTTATTCTTGCTGCGCACAAAATAGTATTTTTAATACTAAACTAAATAAATCTATACAAACTGATATAACTAATAATGATATGAGAGTTTTAAATAATTCTTATAAATCTAATGTTATTACTTATATGAAATATTTTAGAATAACTGTATTACAGCAGTTATTAAATAAAAGATCATCTATCTTTATTAAATAGTACACCCTTAATGAAGAAGAAAATATAAATTAAGGATAGAAAATTTAATTCAATTCTATTATTTTTAATACTTTTTTTTTTTATTATATTTATTTAATTATTTATTAGGTAAAGATGATTTAAATTATTCATTAATCGATAGTAATAATAAAAATAATCAATTAAATGATCATTACTATGTTTATAAAATTAATTATAATTGCTGCGCAGCAAAAGATCATGATTTTATTGAAATACTAGATATATTTTTAGAAGATATTAAAAATATTTACTTCAAAGAAAAATATCTTACATTTACTATTTTATTTTATGAATATAATCCTATTAAGAAAGTTTATAAGATTTTAAATAAACCATTTAAATTTTAATACTTTCACGATCATTATTGTTACTGGAGAAAGTTTATTTAATGAAATTAAGTGAACAGCTAATAAAAATAATCTTAATAGAAATAATTTTTATAAGAATATTTAAAGAATATCCCCTTGCGCATGCGCAGCAAGCAATGCATTAGCAATAGCAATAGCAATAGCAATAGCAATAGCAATAGCAATTGCAATTAATAGGTTTCTTAATCTTTTTTTTTATATAAATAAATAGAGAGTTAAGAGGGAATTGAACTCTAATTTTATAGACTTTGCAGGTCTACTACAGAACCATCTGTAAACTTAACTCTTGAACCCGTAGGTATTGGTTATAAATTAACAATAATTAACATCAAGTCTACTTAATAAATTAGTAATGCTAAACTAAATACTTCACAGTATATTCATTTGCATCCTATTTAGAAATGATCTATTTCTTATAACATTTTTTACTTATACCTTTGCACTACATTTTACTAAAGCAAATTGCAGACATAGATAGGTAAACATTAGATAGTATCCAGAGGTTAGATTCTTGCTTTATATACATTCAGCGCTTATCTATTATGTTTGTGGCTACCCAACTATGCTTACTAATTTTAACAAAATTAAAAATAATTAAAATTAAAACTTAAATTAAAAATAATTAAAATTAAAAACTTAAATTAAAAATAATAACATTAAAAACTTAAATTAAAAACTTCAACAATTGGTACACTAGAGAAACACAGCCTATTGATCCTTTCGTACTAGAAGGTCTGCCTCTTTTTACTATTATTCCCTCCAGAAGATAGGGACCATACTGACTCACGTCGTATTAAACCCAACTCGCGTACCCTTTTAATCGGCGAACAGCCGAACCCTTCCCAGATTCTTCCCCAGGAGGATAGGATGAGTCGACATCGAGGTGCCAAACAGCCGGAACAATGTGTACTCTCGCCGGCTATCAGCCTGTTATCCCTAGCGTAACTTTTATCGATTGATCCCCGTCTATTCCATAATATAGCGAGGGGTCACTAAGCCCTACTTACGTATCTGTGCGACTTCTAAGTCTTTCAGTTAGGCATGCTTACCGTCTTTATACTATACATAACCGTTCATTGGTTAATTGATCTCCATTCAATTTCTAGCTATACCTTTTGAATTTGAAAATTATTATATATATTAAAAATTTGTTTAATTAATTATTTTTCTGTCAGGATATTATTATATAAAAATAATAATATTTATTATTGAAATTAATATAAATATTTGGATGTACTTTGCTACTTTATTAAAGACGACCGCCCCAGTCAAACTGCCAATTAGTCAACTATCCCTTTAATTATAAATTATAAGGTAAACCTCGACCCAACCCTGTTTTAAGGCTTCCAAATCTATAAAGATTGTTGATCAACGTCCTATTTTCTATAACTGAGGTTGTTGTAGATCTTTGTGATAACTAACTACAGTAAAGCTGCATAGGGTCTTCCCGTCCACCTGGAGGCAATCCGCATCTGCACGGATAATTCAATTTCACTGAGCAAGTTGTAGAGACAGTGAGACCATCGTTACACTATTGATACCAGACCACATTTAATGGCCAACTGATTTTGCTACCTTAGGATCCTCATAGTTAAGACCGCTATTAACCAGACTTTCAATTAGTAACAGTTTCCTATTACCTTTTTTATGTTAATGGCATCGAGCAAATTTCATCCAGAATACTATGATTTGCATCATTGCTCTGAATTGTGTTTTTAGTAAACAGTCGTGGCCTCCGATTTTGTGACACCACCTCCCTCTTTAGAGAAGTGGTTCCTCTTATTGTCAAACTTATGAGGAGAACTTGCCGAGTTCCTTAACAACTTTTAGCTCTACGCCTTTGTATTCTCTACTAACGAACCTGTGTCGGTTTAGGGTACGGTAGAAATATTTTATAAATTAAATATTAAAATTTAATAATATAAAATAATACTTTATTTTCCTGGTCCACTTATACATTAATAGCATAATTATTATTTAATTAAATAATATTAATTAGGACTTTCAGTAAATTACTCATCAGCCAAAACTTTGGTTTTGGACCTTAGAGGCCGCATTAACATGAGACGGTTCAACCTTTTCTCATAACCCTTTCGTATTCGGCGAGAAGTATTATAACTTCTTTTTACGTTACTCATGTCAGCATTATCTCTTCAGTTACCTTAAAACAATGAAACACTGTTCTATCATCAGTATGACTGAATGTTCTACTACCTAGATTAAGAATAAATATTAATAAATTCTTAATCAACACGATATCGGTTGATTATTTAGACCCGTTAAATTTTCGGCGCTACAATCTTATTCATCATTCCATTTATGGAATGAGAAAGGCTGCTACGTTGTTACAACGGTCATTAAAAGATAGCGACTACCAGGCTCACTTTACAGCTGCATTCAATTTGTTACTTCCTTAATTTCACTTAATAATCATTCGGGACCTTGATTTCGTGTTCTCGGCTGTTTCCGTCTTGACTACCCAACTTATCATGAGCAGTCTGAATATCTATCATCAATTTATGTACTTCCGAGATTCGCTTCCATTGGTAAGATTTTTTAGATCCCCACAACCTAAACGCCTCAATAATTTTATTGATTTGTTGGGAATTGCCGTGCTGTACCTCCATAAATTTTGTATAGATGTCATACTTACATATGTTTCGTAGAAAACCAGCTAGCACAAGGTCAGATTGGCATTTCACCGCTTTCCAAAACTCTTCGGAGAATATTGCAACATTCACCCGTTCGATCCATTATAATCTGGTCTTGGAAAGATCACCTTGCTTCGGGTCTAATAGAAGTAACTTATCCATCACTATTACCTAATTAATATTATTTAATTAAATAATATTAATTAGTAAGTCCAGTCGCTTTCGCTAGGGCTTTTAACCTTGCTACTCCTATTAACTTGCTGACCCATTATGCAAAAGGTACGCCGTCATTTTATTTTTTTAAACTTCGACTGCTTATAGGATTACTAATTCAAGTCTATTTCACTATGTTAAATACAATACTTTTTCAAACTTTCCTTTACAGTACTTTTCGCTATTGCTAAATTTATAATACTTAGCCTTAGAGGATGGTTCCCCTTTATTCCGACAAGTTTTCTCTCATCGTACTTTTTAATTAGTTTGATTATAAATCTACAGGACTTTCACCTTTTCTAGTTATTTTTATTTAATTATTATTAAATATTGATAAATTTTCAATTTATAATTTTTACTAGGCTAATCCGATTTCACTCACCATTACTTTCGGAGTCTCGGTTGATTTCCTTTCCTTTCCTTACTAGAATGATTTGCTTCAGGAAGTTTTTATATAAAGGTTTCCCTTAGGATCGCCACATTTATTTTATTAATTCAAGTTAATATAAACATTAATTATAAAAATAATAATTATATTAAGTTTTTTAATTTTGTGGCTTTTGGTTTATACCTCCTTTTTTATAAATTTGCTAGTTATCCTTAATAATCCCTTTAAATTACTTTGATGTTATTACTATATTGTCATCGATACTTTTATTATTAAATATTTGTAATTAAATATACTATTAATTATAATCATACCTTGATAAAGAAATCAATCCAATACCTTTGTATTAGACAAGGCTCACTGTCATTGTATTGAGTAGGGCAGACAAAGCAATCACGATTGCTTTAATAAAACATTCTTAATTGAGGCTAACTGTCATTGTATTTAGTCCTAATGCGAGTAAAACATAATTTAATATAATAAAAATTTGTAATATAGCCCTTATTTTTTGTTTATAAATAAGGGCTATATTAATCCTAATAGAAAATTAAGGCAAGGCTATTTGATTTTTAATTTGAAAGCTCCATTTTAAATAATGCACATTTATTTTTTTTTATAGAATATTTATTTCTAAATTTATTAGTTTTTTTAATAAACGAGCCCTTCCAGATTCGAACTGGGACACCCTCAATTGACAATCGAGTACTCTACCTATTAAGCTAAGAGCCCTGTATTAAATTTGTATTATATTTATTATGTGCTCTTTCTAGACTATTAAATTTAAGCCTGCCTAATGCAATAATAAAGCAATCCAAGCAAATAAAATAAGTTAAATTTAATAATATATTTTTGCTTCTCATTCATTATAATTTAAAGCCTAGCATAGCAAAGCAATAGTAAGACACCAAGAATGAGGTGACTCGAACACCTACCGATGATTTTGGAGATCGCCATACTAACCATTAATACTACACTCTTATTTAATTAATACAACTCCATTCTTTTATATTATTTTAATCATTAAATTCTAGGAAAACTCTGACTCCTATTAAAGTTTACCGAGAATTCATTCTAACGACTCTTAGCTGAATCGAACTGCTAACTTCAGGTTGACAGACCTAATAATTTACCATTAATCTAAAGAGCCTTGGGATAAGGGATTTTTATATTTTAAAGTAAGTTAATGTAAATATGATAATTATCCCACACACACAGTGACAGTGACAGACAACTTTTATTAATATTATTTTTAAAATTTTCATTATTTTTATTATTATTATTTATTAAGTTATTAGTTGATCTATTTAATAGATTTGTGGATATGACATTCCTATTAATTATTTATATTTGTAAAGTTTATACAATTTCACATATGTATTCACAATCCTAGATCAAAGTAAAGGTAAATGTAATGACAGTTACTAAATGATTATAATTACTAAATAATTAATAAATATTACACTAATTACATAATATCTATTTTATATTAAATAAGGGGTGCACAGCAATATAATAAATCTTAAATTATAAAAATATATGTCCAATAGAAATAGTTATACTAAATGAACCTCTCTTATTTTTATTTGTAAATCTTGCACTATTTACTAAATGAGTTTTACCTCTAGATAATGTTCCTCTTTGTATAGTTTTAACTGTTAATCTAGGTATAACTCTTTGTGTTAATAATCTTCCAGCTATTCTTAATTTAAAACCAGATAAGTAAGAAGGTATAATAGAATATTTATTTCTAAATTTATTAGTTTTTTTAATTTTAGCAATAGAAAATAATTTTTTAATAATAAATCTTAATTTAACAATATTACTAATTAAACCTATCATATTAGATAATATATTACTATCAAAATAAGGATAATGTAGTCTATCTAATTCTAATTCTACAGGTTTTTTATATATTTTACTTAAAATTAAACATAAAGATTGTAATTTATTATTATTAATATTTAATAATTTTATATTTTTTATTTGTTTGTTAGAATATTTTGTTATTTTTAAATTTTTTAAATAATAAAATAATTGAATAATAACTTTATTAGGAGTAATAATAATAACAGGTTTACTTATTAAACTAGACATTGATAAAAATGTAGATTCTAATAATGTAAATACATTTTTATTTGTTACTACACTACTATTTTGTAATCCTTTATTATTTTTATTAAAAAAATATACAATATTTTGATATTTAACTGTTTCATTATTAAATTCAGAAATAGAATTTATATATTTATATAATTTGATTTCTTTAGGAGCTGGATTACTATGAGCTTTATTATTTAAAGCTAATAATTTTACAGTATTTTTATTAATATGAATTTTATTTTTGTTGCCATCAGTTTTGTAAGCTAATGCTGAATTATTAGAATTTATTAAAGGTTGATCTTCTTTGGGTTGTTCATTGCCCTGTATTGCATCGCTAAAACAATCAATCAATCCATCGGATAGGCTTGTATTTATTTGAGTTTTAGGTTCAAATATACTGAATTTATTATTTATATTTTTATTTAAATATAAATATAAATAATTTTCATATAATTTTACCCATATGATATTTTTATTAAATATCTTTTTATATGATAATAAATTATTATTTTTATTTATTGATTTATTATTATTAATGCTATTCGAATATCCTTTAAATAAACTAATTACATTTTCATATATTGGTAATAAATTTGATTTATTTGTTATTATATTTGTTGTTTTAATATTATTATTTTCTCCTAGCGCTCATTTTTATTTGAAATATTTGTTTTTGAGCAGGATTTTAATTTAAATTTAATACAAAGACTAAATATTCCTCAATAAAAATAATTTAGTTATTTAATATTCCATACTATTTTATCGTAACATTGTTCGATTACTATATTTAGAGGTATTAATTGTAAATTGAGATATAGTTAAAATAGATGTTTAATATAAATATTAAATATTGGTAGATATAATTTTATAGCTTTATTTGTTATTATTGATAGAAAAGCAAAACAGAGTATCTTTTTAATTAATCTACTCTTTTATTCTTAATATTATATATCTTTAATAATTATAATTTTATAGCTTTAAATTTGTCGCCTAACTGTCACTGTATTGAATGAGACAAGGCAGAAATAAATGCTAGTGTTATTTAACAAAATTATAAATTAATTACAATAAACTTGAAAAAATATTAACTTTTTAAATATCATTAGGTTCCACTTACTAACCCACCGACCGCTTTAGCAAAATAGGCCTAATTTGTAGTCTTGCATTAGTAAAAAGTAAGGGGATAAATAAAAGCTTTATAGTTCCTCTCAAATAACAGTGAGGCTTTAACTACTTTAGCGCTTTATTGCTTTAGCGATTTAACAATAAATTAAAGCAAGACTAAATAAATTTAAAATTATTTAATTAAGATTGTACAGGTAACATTTTAAATGCGTGGAATGGAATAGGACTTTTTAATGTCCATTCTAATGTATTAACATTTTGTGTATCACCATTAAATATTACTGATGAAGTAAAGAATGAAGGAACAGCCCAAGGGTTATTTGAAACTTCTTTACCATTAGCGAATAAATCATAAATAATATAACCAAATAAAATAGCAGACACTAATGATATTAATGATCCTAAACTAGATACGGCATTCCATCCTGCATAAGCATCTGCATAATCAGGGATTCTTCTAGGCATTCCAGATAATCCTAAAAAGTGTTGAGGGAAGAAAGTTAAGTTACAATAATTCCTGACTATTTCTAGTAAGGTTGGACTATGTCTTAATTTTAGAATAATCTAAAATCACATTCGTGTAGTCTCTGAGGTTCCTACTTTAATTAAAAATTATAAAAATTTGGTTACCTGCTAATTGTCCATTGTTACATCTTACATCATTGTTACCTTTATATTAATTTATTGGTAGACTAAGCTTTAGGAGTTTCTAGCATATAGAATGTTGTTTACTAATATTTTTTTTATCAAAAATAATAGGGGGCTAATAAACTATCTTTATATCCCTAACACAAATACCGGCGGGGGATTAATAGAATGAGAAGTAGACATTAGGCAAAGCAGTTTGCTTAGCAATTCTGTATTCTTTAAATTATGAGAAAAATGCGATTACAAATTTTGGTAGTAAAGATTATCAGGTGAATTGAATAAATTATCGAGGGAGACTTAGATTACAAATTTTGGTAGATTGGTCTATAATTTACTTCATTAATAGTTTTTAATTATATATTCATTTAGAAAATAAAATAACCTAGATTAGTTAATAAAGATACAACAGTATCTGAATATAATCCTAAAGCTTGAAGAAGTTCAACACTTATTAAATTACTGTTTCCAATTTCTTGAAAAAGAATTTGTAACAGTTCATTTAATTCAGCATCTGTTAATTCAACAATAGTAGTAGGTGCTTCATAAATGAAATCTTCGGGTTCTAATGGTTCTCCATAAGGAACTATGGCACCACCCGCAATTAAAGATAATTTAAATAATCTATTTTTAATTGAAAACTTAGAAGTCGAATTGTGATGTTTTATTACTTTAATATAGTAAACATATGTATATATACAAAACATGATTACAGATAATATTAAAATAAACATATCATGGTGATTTAGTATATTTGTATTAATGTAGTTTAACACTTTATTTTTTTTGATTTCTGTTTAACACAGTTTAATTTATAACTTTATATTTCAATAATTATCCTATTTAACTATTTGATTTGATTAAGAGAGATAATTATATTCTAGTTAAAATAATATTAATATTATTCAGTTATTTTATTTTTGAATATTTATTAAATTTTATTTAAAACTTATTCCTTTTAATAATGGATAAAAATAATAAAATTATTATAATATTTTATAATAAATCAACCATTATTTTTATATTAAAATATTATTAAATATAAAAATATAAGATTTAACCCCTTTCTTTAAATACAAACCATTTTACACCTTTAATTAAAATAGGTATATTTTTGTCTACATTTAAAGAAATAGTAGAAAATCTGACTCTAAAATGTTTTTTAGTAGCATTAATAGAAGGAAATGAAAGTAAATCTCCATTTTCATTTTTCATTACAATTTTTGTTCCAGCATTAGTCAAGGCGGAGCCCACTACACCAATATTAGGAATAAATAAATTATTTTTATTATGATGTTCATGTTCAGCTAAATATTTATTTAAAGATATACCAGTTAACGTTTGTGTTTGTTCAATTACTAGACTTTGATATTTAGGATGTAATTTATTCACCTCACACTTAACACAGTGAAGTGACGACGTAGCGTGTATATTTTTTAATTTAGCTAAAGTTTGAGGAGAATGTTTAAAGCCCAGAGAAGAACCGGCTATTTTTAATATATTATATTTAGGTTTATATAAATCAATGTAATGTTGTTCTAATCCTAAACAAATATCTTCTATTCTTTCACAATATTTTAAAATTAAAAATACAAAATTATTAGGCCCATATTTATTAATAGCTATAGGCAAAGGTAATTTAACTGAATCAACACTATTTAAATGTATTCTAAATCCTCTAGTTAAATTAATACTACTACCTATATAAAAATTACCATTAATTAAATTAAAAAACATATAAACACCACCTTTATCTTTAATATTTAATAAAATATCTGATTTAGATTTCTTAATATCTATAAATTTAGCTTCTGCTTGTATATTATTTAATTTTTCAAATATTATTTTATTTTTACCTTTATTAGGATTAGGAACTTTAAATGTAGGCATTTTATTTAGTTTATTAATTAAAGTTAAATCATCAATATCATTTGAATCAATATCCTTTAATTCTCTATTTATTATTTCATTAATAGATATAGATTTGCTTAATAATTTATGATTTGTCGACAATCTTAGCTTTAACAAGGCCAAAATAAAACTTAAAATAAAGTAAATAAAAATCTGAATTATTCCTTTAACCCCAATGAATAAAATCCAGAAATGTACATTACCTAAGAATTCATTATAAGTTTTACCTACTATTTTGGGAATCCAATAATAAAATCCTGAAAATAAACCAAATACAGCTCCCATAGATAATACATAATGGAAGTGAGCTACTACATAATAAGTATCATGTAATGCAATATCTAATGAAGCATTAGCTAAGACTACTCCAGTTAAACCACCTATAGTGAATAAAGCTAAGAAACCTAATGTAAAAATTAATGGTGTAGTAAATCTTAAGCTTCCTCCATATAAAGTAGCTAACCAAGAAAAGATTTTTATTCCAGTTGGAACAGCAATTACCATAGTAGCAGCTGTAAAATAAGCTCTCGTATCCACATCTAATCCAACAGCAAACATGTGGTGACTCCATACTAAACAACCTAATATACCAATAGATAACATAGCATATACCATTCCTAAATAACCAAAAATAGGTTTACCAGAAAATGTAGATACTACTTGACTAACTATACCAAAAGCAGGTAAAATTAAAATATAACAAATACTTTGATTAATATAATAGTTATAGAAATAATCTATTATTAATTAATACTCAAAAACTTTCATCTTTGTTAGGACTTTATCTTAAATTATATCTTTATTAAAACTATTCATAGAATTTTTTAATTTATTTATTTTATTAATACCCATTTCATTTAAATGGTTTTTATTTTGTATTAATACATAAGCTTTTCTTCATTTCAAATAGTTAATATGTTTATTAGATTGTAAATGATAGTCATCAAAATATTTTATTACTTTATTAGCTGAACCAAAATTTATTGATTCATAATAATAAATATCTTGACTTTTATTATACCTAATATTACCTCCAAATAACTCTTTAATTAATATTAAAATATCTTTATTTTGTTGATCTATTTGATAATTTAATTTAATTTCCGGTTTATATTTATTAGGTTTATTTTCTATTTTTATTTGAAAATTTGCAATAGCATCAGAAAAACCTGCTAATCAATGATTATAAAAATAATTATTACAATTCAAATTAAATTCTATTTTTTCTTTAAAATTAATAAATAAATGGTGATTTAATATATTATTAAGAACTTGATTATATTTGTTTAAAGTTCTTAATTTACAATTAATTAAATTAATTACTTTAATTAATCCGTCTTTATTAGAAATTATAAATAAATAAGTATTTTTATTTTTAACTTTTTTAATTTGTCCATATCCTATTCTTAATTTAAGATAATAAGCTAGAGATATTTCAGATGAACTAAATATAATAATAAGTTGTTGTTTATTATTAAAATCACCAAATCCATCAATTAAACCAGCTAAATAATGTCCAAATTGATTATCATTTAAAGGTTTTAAATGTTTAGAATTATGTATAGAAATAATTTTTATATTTTCTGTTTTTGCTTCATTGTTTAAATTAACAGACGTTTTGGGACTATTGCATAGCTCTAGATATAATTTCGTTGCGTAAAGTCTCTGAGGTTCCACCTTAAAAATATTCAGTTTAGTTAAATAATATATGAAAAATAAACTAAAATTTAAAGGGTTACCTGCTGATAAACTTCATTGTTTTAACTTTGTTACTGTATCAATAAAGATGGAGTATTTAAAACTAGTTAGTGAAGTCGTCCCAGCAAATAGCAACGTTACGAAGCCTATAATTTTAACTTCAGGATGTCCAAAGAACCCATTCCTTCATATAATAAATTATTTCACCCTATTTATTATACATGTATCATCTCTACCGTAGTGTCCTCTTAGTTAAGTTACACTAAGTTTAACTTTGGTTTCATTGATGACCTTGTGCTTGTAATGGACATTATACAAGGAAGGAATCGACTGTACATTAAGCACCATTTCAGGTACCCACTAATGACCCAGTCTGTAGCGATTATTTAGATAACCGACGGTCTCACTTTGAGGAGCTTTGACCGTTTTCACTAGTGTTGCCAAACAATAATTTGTTCTCAATCCCGGTAAGGACTGATTGATTTTACCTAATTTCCTTCTAAAAGTTATTATTAGATAATTATAATCAAGACTAGAGTAATGATACATTATTCATAATAATGTTTGTTGTTTAAGGTCTTTTAATTTGGTAAACTCTTTATTTATAAAATAAAAAGGGATATTAATTTTTATTAATACTTTAAAATAAGTATTATTTTTACTTTCTAATTAGTAGAAAGATTTTTATAAAAAATCATTAATTAACACTATATAAATAAATGAATAATAGATGGATCTATTGATAATAATAAATTATCAGACACAGCATAATTAACATTATCTATAACTTCTAAATCTATTGTTTCATCGGCCATTAATAAATTTAAATATACTGGATCAGTAACATCATAAACTCTATTTTCTACATCTTGTAGTTTAGCTTCTGAGATTACTTCACTTATATTACTTGCACTATCATCAGGTACAACTAGATTTTGTAAATCAGATTCAATTCCAAATCTAAGGATAGTTAAAGGACTTTCTGAATCATGAAGATCTACTGATTGTGTAGAATCTAGTTTGTTTCTCCATTTATTAACTTTGTTTTCACCAATTGATGTTAATTCTGAACTTCTAACGCTACATACTTCTAAAAACCATTGTTTAACTGTACCCCATAATGAAGGAGCGTTAGTTTGTACACCTACGTCTACATAATTAGGATTAGGATTATTATTTGTATCTAATATTTCAGTTATCCAATTTTTAATTGATTCTAACCACATTCTAGCCGAAGTTTGCATTCCAGTATTAACATAAGTATTAGCTGCTTGTATGCCGGCTTCTACTTGAACATTAACTTCAGTTTGTACAACTGCATCAACATAACTGTGATTAGGTAAATTATCAAGTTGAATGTTAGAATCTAATTTAGATAAATAATTTAGTTGCTGTGCGGAATAATTAGTGTTAATTAATGATTCACCTTTATTAACAGTTGGAAATCTATCATTATAGAAAGAATAAGTTAATATTACTCCTCCTACAATAATTGAACTTGTTGCTGCTACAAAAAGTAAATCATTATTAAAGAACATTGTTTTTATAAAATTATTTATTTGTTATTACCTATGCTTATACCATCCTTTAATTTAATAACTTTTCTAATGTTACAGAACATTAATTATTAAATTAGTTATAGTATAAAATAAACTAGTTTATTGTTTATTATAGATTGCTTATAAAATTATTAAATACTTCCCTCCCAACTATATTTAAATAAAAAGGCACATCATAACTGCAAGTGATGTGCCACACCCTACCTAAGTATAATATATTTTTATTTAATATTAGACATAAATACTAATATATTTATATATATTATTATTGCTAAAACTATAATAATTAAAACTATATTTATTAATAAATAATATTGTTGAAACTTTCTTCTAATTTGTATAAATTTAGCTATTTTAGGAAATCTATTTTCTAAATCAAAGAATATTATTAATTTATCTCCATAAAATATACTAATTATACTAAATAAACTAAATAAAATAAATATTGAACCAGAAATATGAACAATAGCTAAGTTTTGAATAAAACTTAATTCATTAAAAAAACTTTGTAATGAATCTAAATATTGAGATTTATTATTACTATTATTTAATAAAGTGTTAATTTTATTAATAAATGAGTCAAATTTATTATTTACAGATTCATACATATTATGTATTTCTTCATCTGTATTTACTACTTCTTGTATTTGTTCATTTATTGAGGCATCTCCACTATTTTCATCGCGTAGCGAAGAATATTTGTTTTGTAATTCTCTTTTGATTTCTAATGAATTTCTTAACTTTTGTTCTAATACTTCCACATTATTCTTTAAATTATTAGATTCTTCTAATATTTCTCTTTCATTTTCTAATTTATTTAAATTATTTTCAAGTAATGAGGTATATTTATTGTTCAACTCTTCATATTTAGCTTCTTGTTTAATTATTTTTTCTTCTAATTGAGATGTTTTAATACCTCTTATTGTATTAAATACACCCATACTAAATGTAGTTAAACCTAATCCTTTAAAAAATTTACTAGTTTTCATTAAATAAATAATTGTTTGTTTTAGAGTCAATCGACAGACTTTTTAATAATAGGCCTAAGCCACAAAGGTTTTGTTTTAAAAAATTGGTTATCTAAAAAAACAAAATTGGATATAAAAAAAAATATATAACACGTTAAAACAAATGCTACCATAACCAATTGGAAAATTAATATTCGTAAATTAAAAATATAAAATAATTACCCAGCGTTACACGCTCCCTTCATTAATATTGTAATGATAATCCCACCACTTTATCTAAATATTTAATTTAATATCTAACACTAAAATGATATTTAGATTATTTTATAATTAAATACTTTTATTTTTATAATAGCCTTAGAGTGTACCAAACTTTTCTTTTTTTTTTTACATTTGCCTTAACAACTTCATGACTTGCGTCAAACCATACTCTTTATTCCTATAATTTATTTACATATAAGTCTACTTGAATTTACTTTAGTTGCCATTTCAATTAATTTAATTCTTAATTCTGGATTAAGATGATCTTTATTTGAAATACATTTATGAATTTCTTTCCAAAGATTATAACTTGTTAACTTTTTAGTTTTAAGAGGATATTTATTGAAATAGTAATATATATTATAACATGCTTTTTCACCATTAATAACATATGAAAAATTTGATTTCTTTGAATGGGCTTCAATAAAACCTGTTTCAAATAATAATATTAAATAACTTAATACTGGTACATTAATATCTCCCTTTTTACTTACTAAAAATCTCAATCTAAATGCATTCGAATTAGATAAGAATGATACAGTAAAACAACCTTCTGCATCTGTAAATCCAGTTAACCAACTATTAGATAAATCAGGTAAGATATTAGATTTTATAGGTTTAATTTGATCTAATAAAATTTTACCTTTAATAGCTTTTTTATTAAATAATTGTAGAAATTCATTAAAACTTTTGATTTTACTTGGAAGAATAATATTACCATTAAATAAGGAATTTATTAATTCTAGTCCTTTTTTATCTTCAACAATATATCTTGAAGTTCTTTTACCTTGTTTGATTACTCTTCCAAAACCTAAATTATTTAAAATTAACTGAAGAATACATTCATCATCTGTAGATTGAGTGATAACAAATGATAAATCATTTCTATTATTAATAATAAATGAGCCGTCTCCTTCAGAAAACCCAATAAACCAAGTTAGGAAATCAATTTCTGGTATTGTTCTGGACTTATTAAAATATTCGTTATATTTAAAATTAAACAAAGTAAAATCAAAAGTTTCATTAGTATTATTAATTGATGTACTGTATAGTTTTTTATTAGTAGACATTTTATATGTAATAATTGTTGTTAAGAATAAATGTTGATATAATATAGGATCACCACCTCCAGCTGGATCATAGAAGCTAGTATTAAAGTTTCTATCAGTTAATAACATTGTAATAGCACCTGCTAATACAGGTAATGATAATAATAATAATACTGCTGTAATAAATATAGACCATACAAATAAAGATACTTTATGTAAACTCATACCATTAGCTCTCATATTTAATGCTGTAGTAATAAAATTTATAGCACCTAATAATGAAGATACTCCAGCTAAATGTAAACTAAAAATAGCTAAATCTACTGAAGCACCTGAATGGGATACAATACTTGCTAAAGGTGGATAAACTGTCCATCCAGTTCCAGCACCATTTTCTACTAAAGCACTTAATAATAATAATATTAATGAGGGTGGTAATAACCAAAATGATATATTATTTAATCTAGGAAATGCCATATCTGGTGCTCCTAAATGAATTGGTAAAAAATAATTACCAAATCCCCCAACTAAAGCAGGCATTACCATAAAGAAGATCATTAAAAAAGCGTGAGCTGTAATGATTACATTAAATAATTGATGATCTCCTTGTAAGAATTGTACACCTGGTGCAGATAATTCTAATCTGATTAAAACTGAAAAAGCTGTACCTATCATACCTGCAAATGCAGCAAATATTAGGTATAAGGTTCCTATTTCTTTAGCATTCGTAGAAAATAGCCAATACATCTTCATTTTTCATTTTTGTTATTTTGTTACTTTTTAGCTCGTTATTTAATTAATTTAGATTCATCTATAAAAGCCCAATTATTTGACTTTAGTAATAGCAAATAATAATGCATTAATAATGGGCAGATGTATTAATTAAAATTATATTGTGTTAGGTTATTAATTAATATCAATCTTATAACACTTAAGAATCGATTAAATTAGAAATATAATTTATATATTACTTCTTTTATTATACGTTTGTAAACATGCATACATTTATTGCAAGCATGTTTTAATAATGTAATCATTGCTTTAGAAATAAGCACAGTATTTTATATTAAAATTTAGCTTAGCCTTTACATTACTCAGATTATTTACTCTAATAGTAGCGGAGCTAAAGAATAATTTAACCAAACATAAGGATTGGGCTTAGCGCAGCGAGCCCTAGCAAAATAGGATAAAGTATTATAATTTATTTACTATTTCTTATTGCCGGAATAGAGGTGAGTCGAACACCTAAGGGTCTCCCCGAACAATTAGCAATCGTCTTAACTTACCAATGTAAACTATTCCTAAATATAATAAGGCCTAGTAAATTATAGAATATCTAAACAAAGCAGTATTAAAGCAGACTGGATTAAGGCTAATAAATTATAATTAGTCTTTATCAGAGTCGAACTGATACAAACTACGTGAAGGGTAGTCGTACTACCTTTATACTAAAAGACCTAATATTATTATTATTTTTATTAACTTTATTTTGATTAAAATAGAGCGACATTAGGAATTGAACCCGTTCTAGCAGCTAATGAGACTGCTGTGCTACCTTTACACTATATCGCTTAACATATGTTTATTTACTCCTAGTTTAATTTATTATAATTAGAACAGACTATTGGTTTTAGTAGAATACAGAAGCCTTGAAAGTTATTAAAGCGGAATAATAAGGGATAATACACTATAGTTGAAATAAATTACGAACAAAGAGACTTGAACTCTTAAGGAATTCCTTCCACTCCTGCTTAAGAGGAGATTGTTTACCATTTCAACATGTTCGCTCTTATTATTGATATATTTTTATTATTTTATTAAAATTTGTAGTATTTTTTGGATTGCATGCTTATGTTTTAGCAATGCCAATAATTTATTATTTACATTATTACTTTTAAATATAAAAAAATATTTTAATATTTATATAAGGCATCAAGAGGAATTGAACCTCTGAAAAAGGTATTAACAGTACCCCGCATTAACCACTCTGCCATGAAACCCTACTTTAATAAAATAAATTAAAAACCTGAGTAATTATAGGCCTTTAATTATATGGTAGGCGCGATTCGAACACGCTATATGTCTCCCACCCAAAGGGAGCGACGAGCCAATTTGTCATCTACCATTATTTATTAGATACTTTTATTATAAAAATATATTAATTAAAGATCCATTTAGTATACCTTTATTAAATACTTTCTTATTATTATCATCTGGAGCTTTTGTTACTTTTGGACACCATGCTTTAATTGCTGGAGATAGATTACTTGTCTACTAATCCTCTAATATAACTTATTATTCTTGTACCAGTTCTATCATAAATTACTCCACCCTGCTTTAGTCACAAGTGAAAGGGGAAATACAAATGTTAGAATAATAATGTAGATACAGATATATGTAGTGACTCTAATAAAATATTAGGGAATATTCCTAATATAATAGTAGGTATTAATAAAGTTATTAATAAAATAAATTCTCTTCTAGATATATCTTTATAAGGTTTTAAATGAGGAGAATAAGCTCCATAAGATATCCTATTATATAAATAAATTGAATAACAACCAGAAAATACAATACCAGTAGCACCTAAAGCGGAAATTAAAGGACTTCTTTCCCATATACCAATTAAAGATAATTGTTCACCTAAAAAGTTTAAACTTAAAGGTATACCACTATTACATAAAGTAAAAATAAAGAATAATATAGTAAATACAGGCATATAAGATACTAATCCTCTAATATAACTTATTATTCTTGTACCAGTTCTATCATAAATTACTCCACCCACACAAATAAATAGAGCAGGAGAAACAAATCCGTGAGCTAAAGATAATAAAATAGCTCCTTCAATACCTTGAATATTATTAGAAAATAATCCTAATATTACTACTGCCATATGAGCAATACTTGAATAAGCAATTAAAACTTTAGTATCACCTTGAATTATTGTAGCTAAAGAAGCATAAATTAAAGTTACAATAGCAATAGTTTGTAATAAAGGACCAAAATAATTACAAGCATCAGGTAAAATATTTAATAAAACTCTAATATAACCATAAGTAGCAAATTTTAAAACAGTTCCAGCTAATAAAATCGAACCGGCTAATGGACTATCAGCATGAGCTCTATATAACCAACCAGTAAATGGCCATAATGGTGTTTTTATGGCAAATGCTAATAAAAATGCTAAAAATAATATTTTTTGATTTTCTAAACTTATTTCGTATAATGAGATTAATTGGAAATCTGTTGATCCTATATAACTATATATTTGCAGTATAGCTAATAACATAAATAATGATCCTGCAAAAGTATATAAAAAGAATAAATAAGCTGATCTTATTCTAGCTTGACCTGAACCATATACTATTATTATTACAAATAATATTGGTAATATACTTTCGAAGAAAATATAAAATAAAAATAAATCTAATACTGTAAATAAACAAATTTGTAAACTTTCTAATATTAAGAAAGAAATTACAAATGTTTTAACATTTTCTGTTATATTTTTATAATTAGATAATAAAGCTATAGGTGTTAAAAATGTGGTTAATAATACATAATATAAAGATATACCATCGATTCCTAAATTAAAATGACAAAAACTTAATTGATTATATTCATATACAAATTGTATTTGATTTGTACTTGAATCAAATTTTATCCATAAAATTATAGAAATAAAGAAATTAACTAAAGAAGTAATTAATGCTATATTTCTTATTTGATTTTTACTATTGATTGAGAATTCTTTTATTGGTAGTAATAATAAAGAACCTAATATTGGTATTAATATTAGTAATTGAATCATTTGTTGTGTTTATTTTATTTTTTGTTTGTTACCTTATTCCTTTAATTTCTGGCACTTGACCTTAAAGGGAAATGGAATTTTCTTAAACTAATTTATAAATTATTTTCTAAAATATGCAATCCAAATAATCACATTTAAAGTAGAGCCTTAATATAATTTATAAGGAATTATAACATATTTATATATTGCCAAATACCAATTAGGCAGGCACTGCTATAATTTTAATTAAATAATTATAATTATTTAATTAATTTTATAAGTAAATTATTAATATTTTTTACTTCTCTTTTATTTATATTGAAATGATTTAATTTTATTAATTAGTAAATTTGTACATATTAACTAAATCGTTAGATACAAATGTATTACTATTACCTATTATATTAACTAATATTATATCTGTTACCAATACCGGCAGGGGAGTAATTAAGCTTTTTTACTTAATTTTGTTATATACATTCTTATAACTTGTTGAAATGTAAATAATGGTAAAATATATTTAGAAAATACATAAATTAAAATTAATAAAGTTAAAAATGAAAATGATAATTGATTTAAAAAATAAAATGGAATTAATTGTGGCATTCTATTTAATTTATTTGATTGCTTTGTTTATTGATCCATTACTAACTTAAGGACTAGTAATGCTGGACCTTTAAATTAAAGCTATCTCTATAATGATTATAAAATTTAACTGGCTAAGCCCAAAGTAATATAATAATTACAATAAATAGAAATTTCTATTTATAAATTGAGATATTAAGGAGTATCTTTAAATTATAATAATAAAATATTAATAATTGAAGAGTATTTTGATTGTCTACTTTAGTAAACATGAGTGTTTGATTTAGCAATGCAATTTACTGGCCTAACACAATACAGTGACAGTTAGACAATAAGCAATTATTTTGGGATAAAATATATTGTGACTTGTTAAAACAAGCAATGTATAATAGTAACCTTCCAATATTTAAATTTTAATAGCTCCAGTACCAATTTCTAATACAAATCCAATAGTTAATACGATGAAGAATATAAGTGCAACAGAGAAACCGAAAAAGCTAACTTGGTATAATGTTAATGCTAAAGGAAATAATAATAGTACTTCAAGATCAAAAACTAAAAATAATAAAGCTACAAGGAAGAAATGTATTTGGAAAGTAGATCTAGTTTGTCCATAAACAGAATTAAATCCACATTCATATACAGATTCTTTAGCTTCATCAGGTTTATTCACAGCAAATAATAAATTTAATCCTAATAATAAAACAGCTAAAATAGGCACAAATATAAATAACATTAATAATGTATTCATTTAATTTATAAATATAGATAATGATAGTAATTGTGTACTTTTTAATAAGATAGATGGTTTTAAAATGAAGAATAATATTAATAATGTTAAAATTGATATTATTAAACTATGAATATGACTAATTTCGATTTTTGAATTTTCTGAATCATTATTTGATTTATTTATTAATAGAGGGCTAGCCTGTCTATCAGACACAGAGTTTTCTGTATGTAATATTCTAATTATTCTTAAATAATAAGAAGCACTAATTATACTTACTAATATACCAGCTATTGACATAAAATAATATCCACTTTCAATAGCCGAATATAATACAAACTGTTTAGAGAAGAATCCTAAAAAAGGAGGAGTTCCAGCCATAGATAATAAACAAATAGTTAAACTAATAGATAAAATAGGATTAGAGAAAAATAATCCTTTTAATTCAGAAATAAAATTAATATCTTTTTCTGAACCTTTATTTATTAAAATATTATTATTTATTATATAACCTATAGCTATTAATATTAAGAATGTATTTAAATTAGTTAAAGTATATTGTAATATATAGAAAATAAATGAATCAATAGATTGTACACTATTTATAGCTAAAGCTAATAATATAAATCCTATATGTGAAATTGTACTATAAGCTAACAATCTTTTTATTTTTATTTGAGTTAATCCTACTACTGTACCTATTATTAAAGAAAATAAAGAACTAATTAATAATAAAAATTTTATAGTATTTAATCCTAAACTTTCTAAAACTGGATTTACTGAGGTAATTTGAGTGAATATTTCTAAAATGAAAATTAAAATAGATATTTTTGGCATAATAGTTAACCATATAGTTACTATTGTAGGACTTTCATCATATACATCAGGTGCCCAATTATGTAATGGTGCGGCTGATACTTTTAATAAATATCCTACAAATATAATAATAAATCCTAAAGCAATACCTTGACTTATATTATTATTTAAAGAATCAGTAACTGATATAAAATTATAAATTGATTCTAAATTAGTTAAACCTGTATAAGTATAAATTAAACCTGAACCTAATAATATAAAACAAGAAGCTAAACTTCCTAATAAGAAATATTTTAATCCTGCTTTAGTTGCTAATTCTGAATCTTTATATAAAGTGGGTAATATATATACTGCAAAAGATTGTAATTCTATACTTAAATACATAGAAATTAAATTTGAAGAAGATAATAATAAACTAGCTCCTAATGTACTAAATATTATTATTAAACTATATTCTATTGTATTTTTATAATTATTTTCTAATATATTTGAAATATTATTTGGAATGTTTATTATAGAAGGTCTAGCTATTAATATAGTTGCTCCTATAATATATATAAATATTTCGAATAATTGAGATATAAAGGTTACATGGAATAATCCACTATAAATACCTATACCTGATCCAATTGACTGAATATATAAAGCATTTAATGATAATGCTCCGGC
>JGI25616J43925_10000029_pt1 | contig 45143 bp, 28 predicted proteins | sample GraSoi2013_100cm_FD_43925 | JGI IMG/M metagenome (IMG submission 43925) | reverse complement strand
CCTGGATAGCCGGCGTACGGATGTCATGGACGGAACAGCAGACGCGCCCGGCGCCAATGACGATGGCAGTGGCAGTGCGGCTGTACTGGAATGCGCCCGGATCCTTAGCCGGCATTCTTTTCCCGCCACCATTATTTTTGTGACGGTGAGCGGGGAGGAGCAGGGACTGCTCGGCTCTACCTATATGGCTAAAAAAGCAAAAGCCGCCAACTGGGATATCGAAGCTGTCCTGAACAACGATATCATGGGCAGCAATAACAGCAACCAGACCAATATCATCAATAATACGCAGGTGCGTGTCTTCAGTGAAGGCCTCCCCTTTTATGACCTGGACAAGCAGGCAAAGACGATCCGTCAGCTGGGACTGGAGAACGATGGCAAGGCCCGGCAACTGGCCCGCTATGTAAAGGAGACCGGCGAGCGATACGTGGATAATCTGCAGGTGGTAATGGTGTACCGCAATGACCGGTTCCTCCGCGGAGGCGATCATACCCCTTATGTGGAGAATGGCTATACGGCCGTCCGGATCACGGAAATGAACGAAAATTTTAATCACCAGCACCAGGATGTGCGGACCGAGAAAGGGGTGGTATACGGCGATCTCCTGGAATTTATGGATTTCGAATACCTGCGCAAGAATACGGCCCTGAACCTGGCGAATCTCGCCAATCTCGCTAAGTCCCCTGCGGCGCCGGAGTCGGTAAAGGTGGAGGTAAAAAACCTTACCAACAGCACTGAACTGAACTGGGCGGCCCCTGCTACCGGCCGGGTCAAAGGGTATTATATCCTGATGCGGGAGACGACCAGCTCCGTCTGGCAGAAAAAGATCTTCACCACCCGGACGGAGATCGAATTGCCTTATTCGAAGGACAATTATTTCTTTGCCGTGCAATCCGTGTCGGAGACGGGGAATGAGAGTCCTGGGGTGGTGCCGCTGCCGGGAAAATAGGGAGGCGGGGGGCGATGCCCCGCCGGCGATCTTTGCCAGTTGCTGTAACATTTATAGGGGGATGTGCGTCTAAGGCTCATAACCAACTCCCATGTTCAAAAATTATCTCAAGACTGCGCTGCGTAATCTCTGGAGGAACAAGGGTTTCTCCGCAATTAATATCGTAGGTCTGGCTGTTGGCCTGGCCACCTGCCTGCTCATCATTATCTATGTGATGGACGAGCTGAGCTATGATCGCTATAATGAAAAGGCCGATCGTATCTGCCGGGTGGACGGAGATATTAAATTCGGGGGTAACCATTTCATCCTCGCGGTAGCGCCTCCCCTTGCGGGGCCTTCCATGCTGCAGGATTACCCGGAAGTGGAGCAGCAGACCCGGTTTCGCGGCACGGGTGGCCTGCTGGTGAAGAAAGGCAACCAGAATATCCGGGAAGACAGGGTGATCTTTGCTGACTCGACCCTCTTCGACGTCTTTACTCTGCCAATGATCGCCGGAGATCCCCGGACGGCTTTGACGGCTCCCCGTACCATCGTGATCACGGAAAAGATGGCCCGGAAATATTTTAATGGCACCGACGTCATCGGGCGCACCCTGGTGGTGAATGATAGTCTCAACTATAAGGTGACGGGCGTGATCAAAGATATTCCGTCCCAGTCCCATTTTAACTTCGATTTCTTCCGGCCTATGTCGGAACTGTCGGACAGCCGCGCCACGGACGAATGGCTGAGCAATAATTTTAATACCTATGTAGTGCTGAAGAAGGGTGTCGACCCGAAGAAATTCGAAGCCAAACTTGGGAGCATGGTCACCAAATATGTCGCCCCGCTGGTCCGGGCTGCCGTCAACCAGAGTATGGCGGACTTTGAGAAGACCGGCAACCATATATCTTTTTTCGTCACGCCGCTGACCTCTATCCACCTGCACAGCAATAAGGTGGCGGAACTGGACGCCAATGGCAATATCCAGTACGTATATATCTTCTCAGCCATCGCCATTTTTATCCTGCTGATCGCCTGTGTGAATTTCATGAACCTCTCCACGGCCCGCTCTTCCAACCGCGCCAAAGAAGTGGGGGTGCGCAAAGTGCTGGGCTCCTTGCGGGGACATCTCATTACCCAATTCATGGCGGAATCCATCCTGGTCAGTTTTATTTCTATGTTGCTGGCCCTGGGTATCGCCTGGCTTCTATTACCCTATTTCAATCAGATGGCGGCCAAAGAGATGAGCATCGGACTTTTCTCCCGGCCCTGGCTGGCGCCGGGTCTCCTGATCCTGGTGGTGCTGGTGGGGTTATTGGCAGGCAGCTATCCGGCCTTTTTCCTTTCGGCTTTCCGTCCGATAGCCGTCCTAAAAGGCAATCTGGCGGCGGGCTTCAAGACCGGCCTGCTTCGTAATATCCTCGTGGTATTCCAGTTCGGCATCTCCATTTTCCTTATGGTAGGCACCGTAGTGATCTATAACCAGCTCAACTATATCCGGTCGAAAAAATTAGGTTTTAACCGGGACCATGTATTGATCATACAGAACGTCTACCCATTGGGCGAGGGCGTAAAATCTTTTAAAGAAGACCTGCTCAGGATGCCCGGCGTGCAGGGAGCTACGATGACAGGATTTTTACCGACCTCGGATTCCCGGAATGACAATGCCTTCTTCCTGAGCCCCGACCTGGACACTAAAAAGGCGATCTCTATGCAGAACTGGCAGGTGGATGATCAGTATATACCTGTGTTGGGCATGCAAATGCAGGCCGGTCGCAACTTCTCGCCCTCCTTTCCTACGGACTCGGATGGGGTGGTGATCAATGGCGCCGCGGCCAGGATGATGGGCGTTGCCGATCCCATCGGGCAAAAAATATATGAACTCAGGGATGTGAAGACTAAAGAGACGAAAGTATGGCTTGTCGTAGGGGTCGTACATGATTTTAATTTCAATTCTTTAAGAGAGGTGGTGACCCCGATGGGACTTTTCATGCAGGAGAACAGGGGCAACATGGCCCTGCGCATCAGTAGCGGTAATATCCCCCGGCTGATTGAACAGATACAGAATAAATGGAGGGCGATGGCGCCGGGCCAGCCTTTCAGCTACTCCTTCATGGACGATGATTTCAACGCCTTGTATAAATCGGAGCAACGCATGGGAGAGATCTCCCTTTCTTTCTCCCTGCTGGCCATCTGTATTGCCTGCCTGGGGCTATTCGGGCTGGCAGCCTATGCGGCGGAGCAGCGTACCCGAGAGATTGGCATTCGTAAGGTCCTGGGCGCTACCGTCACCAATGTTATCGGGCTGCTGTCCATGAACTTTCTGAAACTGGTGCTGATTGCCGTACTGTTTGCCTTTCCTCTTGCCTGGTGGGCGATGCATAGCTGGTTGCAGGATTTCGCCTACCGCGTGGATATCAGCTGGAAGGTCTTTGCGCTGGCCGCCGTCCTGTCCGTCGCCATTGCCTTGTTCACGGTGAGTTTCCAGGCGATCAAAGCGGCGTTGTCGAATCCGGTGAAGAGCTTGCGGTCNGAATAACCGCCCGCATTAGCTGGCCCTTCTAAGTTCGGTCGCACCCGCGTGCGCCCTCTGGTCGGAGTGAGCGGGCGATTGAAAACGGGGCAAACGGGAAGTATTCCCCTTTGCTCCGTTTTGTCGGATCCATAGCATTTAATCATTACCTCACCTCGCCCGCTGGCCTGGCCGGTGGTGTGTAAGCCTTCTTCAACTGATCGTTGATTTCGAGGATGGCCCTTTCCAGCTGATTGTCTTTTCCCTGCGCCGCCTGGGTGAGGTCTTCCGTTACGGTAATATCGGGGTCTACGCCATGCCCTTCTTTAAACCAGGTGCCATCGGGATTGAACATACGAAAGGTCGGCACGGTGATGTTGCCGCCATCGATCAGCTGTGGTGCGCCACTGATACCGATCAGCCCGCCCCAGGTCCTGCTTCCGATAAGGGGACCCAGACCTGCTTTGCGGAAATAATCCGGGAAGGCATCCCCGCCGGATCCGCTCCAGCCATTGATCAGCATCACTTTGGGCCCGAAATTACCGGCCGGGGGCCAGTTCCAGGTGGCGCCGTCGCGGGTAGCCCAGAAGGCCAGGGGCTTGCGATCGAGCAGTTCGATAAACCGGTCCGGGATCTGCCCCCCGCTATTGAACCGTTCATCGATCACCAATGCCTTTTTATCCAGCTGCGCCGTGAACTGACGGATCAATTCATTCTGCCCGTCGGTACCCGTGCTGCGTACATAGATATAACCGGCATTGCCGCCGGTGGCTTCTTCCACCCGCCGCCTGTTCTGTTCAATCCAGGCCAGGTGACGCAGCCTGCTTTCCTCCGGCATCGCCTGTACGAGCACGGTCTTCGCTCCAGTCCAGGAAGCCGTACTGTTATAGGTCAGCTCGACGGGCTTGCCGGCCAGGTTGCCGAAGGGAGCATAAGGCTCTGTCTTCGTCGTCAGCTCCACCCCGTTGACAGCCAGGATATAATCCCCTTCCTTTACCGGCACTCCCGGCTGATCCAGCGGCGAGCGCGATTCGGCATCCCAGGGTGCGGCATGGATGATCTTTTTTATCTTATAATGTTCTCCTTCCGCAGCCCAGTCTACACCCAGGTAACCCACGGAGGCATGTTTGGTCACTTCCTCTACGCCGCCGCCATGATAGGTGTGGGAGGCATTCAGCTCCCCGATCATTTCCCCTATGATGAAGTTGACTTCTTCCCTGGTGACGGCCCCTTCCAGCATTTTCAGGTATTGCTCTTTTACTTTATTCCAATCTACTCCATGCATATTCGGGTCATAGAAGTAGTCGCGTTCCAGCCGCCAGGCATCCACGAGGATCTGCTTCCATTCCACGCGGGGATTCACCCACATTTGCATTTCGTTGGTGCGTAATCTTTTCTCCAGCTTCTGGCCTTCGTCCGCAGCGATGATATACCAACTTCCCTCCTTAACCACCAGCAGGTGTTTGCCATCGGCTGAGAGCTGGTAACCGCCGGCATCTTCGAGGATGGTCTTTTTCTTGCGTTTGGCCAGATCGAAGAACAGGATCGGCTGCTCCTTGTCGTCAGATCCGGTATTAGGTAACTGCTGGTAGATCAGCTTCCCTTCTGTGGCTGTCAGCCCATTGTAGTTGCCGGCNTCCACCGGTAAGAGGACCAGGCGGTACTCCAATCCATCTACGTCGATGCCTGTAGGAGAGACCTTTGGCTCTTTTTCCTTATCGTCTTTTTTGACTACCGGCGGTTTGGCATTCTTGCCATTACCCGCCGCCTCCTCCGGCTTGTTTTCCTGTTTGAGCGCCACCGTATCATTCTGGGGATACAGGGGAGAAGGCGTGTTCTTTTTCAGGACGATGGCAGCCAGCTTCGTCGAATTCGGATAAATGAAGGTATTGTCCAGATCGCTGTACAGGGGATTGAAAGACTGATTGGTTGTTACGAACAGGTATTTTCCTGAAGGGTCGAAAGCGGGATTCGCACAGTTATAATAACCGCTTGTAGCCATATGAAGCTCTTTGTTCGCGTAGTCGTAGAGGAATACAGCCCGGTGCGTATTGGGCAGATCGCGGTCATAAGCCAGCCAGCGGCTGTCGGGAGACCAGCTGGGCGCAAAACCCTGCAGGGCCCCGTCCATCATCCGAAGACCCTTGTCGACCCCGGTAGTCTGACCCGTAACCCGGTCATAGATCTGTATCTTCATGGCCTTGTCGATAAAGGCCAGCTTCTTGCTGTCAGGGGACCAATAGAGGTTGTACCGGTATCCGGGGCCGTAGGCCGTCAATTTTTTTTCTGTGTTTTCCTGACCGGCTTCACGCAGGGTCAGTTCATATTCGCCGGACCGGTCGCTCCAATAGGCGATGTACTTGCCATCGGGGGACCAGGCAGGATATCTTTCCGCCACATCCGAAGATCGGGTAAGATCTTTTACCGCTCCGTTCTCAGCAGGCAGGGTGAAGACGTCTCCCCGGGCTTCGACCAGCACCCTTTTGCCATCGGGGGAGATAAAGGCGCTGGTGATGAGTCGCTCTGTCGGCTGTAATGTCGGCCGCAGGGCGTTCTCATCGGAGACTACTTCTATGGGGACCTCCTTATAATTTTTCCCGGCAAGATTGTAGAGGTACAGCTTGCCCCCATTCTCGAATACGATGTCCTCCGGGCCCAGGGAAGGGTAGTGGGCGTCATAATCTTTAAAGCTGGTGAGCTGGGTGAATGTTTTGGATGGTATATCATATTGCCAGAGGTTCATCCTCTTTTCCGGACCGCGATCTGACAGAAAGAAAATGCTGTTGCCGTGCCACATCGGTAACTCGTCGTCGGCGTCGGTGCCGGTCGAGATATTCTGGTCGGCATAACTGGCCAGGTTGAACAGGTGGATCTGTGCGTTCCAGCCTCCGCGATAACGCTTCCAGTTGCGAAATACCTGTGATTTGAATACGAAGGCGATCTGGCTGCCATCGGGGGAGAGGGTACCGAATTCAGCATAGGGGAGGGGTAGTTTTTCGGGCGCTCCACCGGCTATGCCGATCTTAAAGAATTGATCGAACCGTTCGCGCCCGCTCTCCCGTCCGGAAGCAAATAAAAGATGCTGCCCGTCGGGATACCAATCCACTACTCTTTCGGTAGATCCATGCCAGGTAAGGCGTGCAGGGACGCCTCCTCCGGAAGGAATGGTATAGACGGAGTTGTTGCCGTCATAATCGGCTGTATAAGCGATGGTCTTACCATCCGGGGAGAATTTAGGGAAGATCTCTGTGCCGGCGGGCGAGCTGAGATGCGATGCCCTCCCCCCTTCTTTGGGGACGACCCACAGATCATTCGCATAGACAAATACGATCTGGGTCCGGGAGACATCCGGGAACCGGAACAAGGCGGCATTGATCTGGGCCATGGACGGAATGGCCAGGGCGATCGCACCTGCAAAGGATAACATGATTTTACGCATGAGCATACAATTGAATGGCTAATGGTGACTTAAAATAATAGAGAATCTAAAGTACGTGCAAATTGGCAGAATGGGATTATGGGTTATGATCCAACGGCCAGGAATGAAGATGGACGGCGGGAGCCTGATATCCGGCCGTTTGAGAAAAGAGACTCCTTTCTTGCATTAAACAAAAATATTCTTTATACTTGACATGCATCAATAAAATGGTTCATGAAATGGTTAACCCTGATCCTGGTATTCCTCTACGCTCCTCTGTTGTACAGTCAAAAAAGCGATGATATTCCGGATTTCGGAAAAATTGATAAAGCGGATCTGATGATCACAGGATGTGATTTTGATAAAAATGCGGAAGCCCTGGTCCTGTTCGATGTGGAGGAAGTACAATGTCATGTATATCCCGCTTCGGTATATGCCAGGCTCAAAAGACATATACGCCTGAAGATCTTAAATGATAAAGGCCTGGACCAGGCAAATATTAAAATACCTTATTTGGGGTATGCCGGGGGCGACGATATCGGCAATATAACTGCGCAGACCTATAATCTCGACGCTACCGGAAATATTGTTGTCTCCCGGCTGGAAAAAAAAGGGGTCTTTAATAAGAAGATCAATAAAGTAATGTCGGAAAAGATATTCACTTTTCCGGAAGTCAGGGCAGGCAGCGTTATTGAATATGCTTATACGATAGATGGATCGGTCAGCAGAGGGCTGCGGAACTGGAATTTCCAGAAGTCCGTTCCTGTTAAACTGAGTCGGTATACCATCGATTTTCCTTCTGAAATAGAAGTCTCTTCGAATGCTGTAGCTGTTTTGCCGGTGACAAAACAAACCAGAGCAGAGAAAGGCCGCTTGATAAGGGTTTTTACCATGAAGGATATTCCTGCCCTGCGGGATGAGCCTTTCATCACCTGCGAAAGCGACTATGTGCAGCGGGTCGAGTCCAGGGTGGTGGCATTGAATACTCCACAGCGAAGGATCAACCTGCTCAGTACCTGGCGGGAGATTGTCGACGATATGATGAAGGATGAGGATTTCGGGATCCAGCTCACGAAAAACATCCCGCGTACGGATGATCTGGAAGCGTCCTTAAAGAAAGTGGAGGACCCCTATCAGAAAATGAATATTATTTACCGGTATGTGCGTAAGAACATGGAATGGAATGGTTATTCCAACATATGGGCCTTCAATGGCGTGAAGAGCGCCTGGAAGGAAAAAAAGGGCACGACGGGGGAGATCAATCTTATCCTTATCAATTTATTGAAAGATGCGGGCCTGGAGGCTCATCCTATCCTGGTCAGCACCCGGGAGAACGGCCGGATCAATACGATGAAGCCGGGATATAACCAGTTTGATAAAGTGATGGCTTTCGTTAAGATCAAAGGCAGGCCCTTTATCCTCGACGCTACGGATAAATACGGATCGCCTGAGCTGATCCCCTGGGAAGTGATGGATAGCGAAGGATTGGTCATCGAAAAAATTGAGACCCATCAATGGGGCTGGCTTAGTTTATGGGAAGACAGCCGGATGTTCAANGACCTTGTCGTAGTGAATGCGACGATCGATGAAAAGGGAAATATGAATGGGACTGCCCATGTGAGTAACAGCGATTACTCGCGGGCGAAGCGAATGCCGGACCTGAAGAATGGAAAGGAGAAGTTTGTGGAAAGATACTTCACGGACGTCAATCCGGGCGTTCGGGTAGATAGTTTTTCGGTGAAAAATGAGGATACGGATACTTTGCCGCTGGTCCAGGATTTTCAATTCAGCCAGGCGCTAAGCTCTTCCGGCGGGTATAAATATTTTTCACTTAATCTTTTTTCGGGCCTGGAAAAGAACCCTTTTGTTGCGGACACCCGCTTCTCGGATGTTTTCTTCGGAGCTAACCAGGAGTGCTCGATGGTGGGAAATTACTATATCCCCGATGGATTCTCATTCGATGAGCTTCCAAAGAATATCCGGATGCGGATGCCTGATTCCAGTATCGTTTTTACCCGGATGGTCGAGGCGGATAAGGACCGTTTTTCCGCGCGGATCACCCTCCAGTTCAACAAGCCGGTATTCTCCATAGAAGAGTATGACAACTTCCACGAATTTTATAAGAAACTTTTTGACCTTTTGAACGAACAGGTCGTCATTAAGAGAAACCCCGTCGATGAAAAGAAATAGCTGGCTGCTGCTCATTTCCCTGATCTTTGGACGACCATCCGGTGCGCAAATGCCGGGATATGATACCGCCGGCATACCGGAGATGGTGAAGAAGAATGCCTCACAGGTCAAACGATCCGAAAAAATAGAGTTCGAGGTATCGGCCATTGACCGGGCCCGGCTGAATGTTGATAGGGTGGTCACGGTCATGAATGAGAGCGGGAAATCGGCCTTGTTCTTTACAGAAGAGACGGACAAGTTCATTTCCCTGGAAGAGGTGGAAATAAGAGTTTTCGATGCCGCAGGGAAGACCGTGACGAAATACAAACAGAAGGATTTGAGCAGCCTGGCCATTGCAGATGGGCTTATCGACGATTCTAAAATGTATTATTTGCAGATACCCGCTTCCACTTTCCCCGTGACCGTAGAATATAAATATGAACTGCGCTATAAAGGCATTCTTTCTTATCCCCGGTATGAGATACTTCGTCCGGGAGAAGGTGTAGAGCGATCCAGCTATACTGCCCGGATCCGGCAGGACATGGACCTGAGGTACGAGGCAAAGAATATCGCGCTCTCTCCCACAGTGGGGGAGGATGGGAAATATAAAACCTATAGCTGGTCGGTAAAGGACCTGAGCCCTTTAGAGGAAGAGGAAGGGGCTGTAAGTTATGAAAGCCGCTATCCCTCCATTTTGCTGGCGCCCAACCGGTTCAAACTGGACGATTATGAAGGAGATATGACAAGCTGGAAGAATTTCGGAAGATGGTATGGAGATCTCAAGAAAGATATGGACTTGCTGCCGGAAGACCGGAAGGCCTTCTTCCTGGGATTAGTTAAGAATGCTAAAGATGACAGGGAAAAGACGAGGATAATCTATACCTATCTGCAAAAGAACTTCCGGTATGTAAGTATCCAGCTGGGAATTGGAGGTTTCAGGCCTTTCTCCGCTGATTTTACGGATAAAAAGAAATATGGCGATTGTAAGGCATTAAGCAACTATATGCAGGCGGTATTACAGGTGATAGGAATAAAAAGTTATCAGGCCCTGGTCAATGCTACATATAATAAAGAGCCCGTTAATCCTGACTTCCCTTGTAATCAGTTCAATCATGTCATTGTATGTGTGCCGCAGCCCAAAGACAGTATCTGGCTGGAATGTACCAGCCGGACAAATGATTTCGGGTCTCTGGGAAGTTTTACGGAAAACAGGAATGCGCTGCTGATCACGGAAGACGGCGGTGTGCTGGTGACCACTCCGGCAAGCAAGGCCCGGGACAATACTTTTACCTCCGTCACGTACATCGATCTGAGGGAAGATGGTTCGGGCAGGGTGACTACCCGGCTGAGGACTACGGGTGACTACAAGCAGGATATGATGGATTACGCCAATGAAAAGCCGGATGCGCAGAAAGCTTATTTTATAAATGGAATGGGGTTTAAAGACCCGCAACAGATCATTTTTAAGCAAGAAGAGGCTTCTGATAATTTCGGGGTGACGGTCGATCAGGAGATAGAGGCCCTTCCGGAGTTGAAGACCGGGACTAAAATGTTCCTTTCCCCCAGGGTATATCGGCTTTGGTCGCGTAAGCTCCCCAAGTCTGAGCGGCGACGCCAGGATTTTTATTTTAATTGTCCTTTTGAAAAGACGGACACGACTTGTATCAAACTGCCGGCAGGGTACAAGCCGGACGCCTTGCCGGAATCAAAGGACCTCCGGTGTGATCTGGCCAACTATAGTGCCCGGTATTGGTATGATGAAAAGAATGGACGGGTTTATTCAACGGCAAAGATCGACTTGCTGCGGCATAAAATACCTGTAAAGAATTATACGGAGATCAAAAATTTCTTTGATGCCGTTCTACAGGACAACCTGCAGCGGATCGTAATTAAAAAGCAGTAAGACCAGGGCGATTTGGGACCTGATGGATTATGCCTTATTTTTAGGCCAGTCAAAAACTGCTTATTTATGTATATCGCTTCTTTTCCGTTGTCCCGGTATTTTCGTCTTTTCCTCCTGGTTGCCGGAATCTGCTGTCTTTCTCTGCTTTCTCCGGCCCAGAATAAAATAGTCGTATTCCAATCGGACTTCGGATTGAAGGATGGAGCGGTGTCCGCTATGAAGGGCGTGGCGATGGGTGTGTCCCCGGAGCTGAAATTATTCGATCTTACGCATGAGATACCAGCCTATAATATCTGGGAAGCCGCTTACCGTCTGCAGCAGACCGTGCCTTACTGGCCGGCCGGCACCGTATTCGTCTCCGTAGTAGACCCCGGCGTAGGCACCGAACGTAAGTCCGTTGTTTTAAAAACAGGAACGGGGCAGTATATCGTAACCCCGGATAATGGCACCCTGACCCTGATCGCAGAATCATTGGGGATCGCGGAGATCCGTCAGATCGATGAGGTCATCAATCGCAGAAAAGACTCTCAGAAATCCTATACTTTTCATGGACGGGATGTCTATGCTTATACGGGCGCCCGTCTCGCGGCAGGAGTGATCGGCTTCGAACAGGTGGGTCCCCTGCTGCCCAAACAGGTCGTTTCCATTCCCTATCAGAAAGCTGTCGCGGAAGGAAAAAAGATCAAAGGCACCATTGCCATCCTCGACGTCCAGTATGGTAATATCTGGACCAATATTCCCGGGGACCTTTTTCAGCAATTACATCCGGCATTTGGAGAGCCGCTGCACGTCGTCCTCTCTCATAACGGTGTTCGTGTATACGAAGGAGATATGCCTTATAGCGCTACGTTCGGCGCCGTGCCTGTCGGCAAACCACTGGCTTACCTGAACAGCCTGCTGCAATTGTCGTTCGCGCTGAACCAGGATAGTTTTGCCGCGGTCTATAAGATCGGCAGCGGGAACGACTGGAGCGTGGAAGTGAGTAAGCCATAGTCCGGCCGGCCACCGCCGCCTCATAAATACAGCTGTACCATATGCCGCCAGTACTTAGCCTTGTGGGACTCCCCATCCCAGAGATGCAGGGCATTCCAGATACCTTTTTCCCAGAGGGCGTTGCTGAGGAGGCGGTTGTTCTCCAAAAAAACATCATTTTCACCCACTACAAAGATGATTTCCATTTTTTTCATCAGACTGATAAAATATTCGTCGCGCAGATTGGGGATGTACAGGCCGGGCATATTGTAATAAACATCCTCGTCGCGGTACCCTTCGAACAGGTCTTCGAAATGTGGCATGGAAGTGGTCAGGTCATACCGGCCGCTCAATCCTACCATTTTGTGGAACAGGGCCGGGTATTTGAAGGCGAGGTTAGCGGCATGATAGGCGCCCAGGCTGCAGCCGGCGGCGACAAAGGTCCGGTAAGAGGTTCTCTTTCGCACCAGGTCCAGCACTTCCTTCAACACGTATCGCTCGTATTGCAAATGCCGGGCGATCCTGGCTGAAGGAGGGATATCCCTGGCATAAAAACTCTCCTTATCGATGCTGTCCAAACAATAGACCTGCAGGTTACCTGCTTCGATCTTATGCCGGAGGGCCTCGATCACGAGCCAGTCTTCATAATCATAGAAATGGGCGGTACGGGTGGGGAAGAACAATACCGGCTCTCCGGCATGTCCGAAGACCAATAATTCCATATCCCGCTGCAGGCTGGGACTAAACCATGTATGATATTCTCTGTTCATTTGCTAAAGGCCGATACATAGGGCAGCAAAATCTCTTTCCATAGGGCATAGCCTTTTTCGTTGATATGGAGCCCGTCCGGGTCCAGGAATTCTCTTTTCGGATAACCGGAGTTATCGGTCATCCTGTTATAAACGTTAATGAAATGGAGATTGTTCCCCTCTTTCTTTATTTCTTCTTCGATGATCTTATTGGTATAGCGGATGCTGTCCACGATGTTCCAGCGGGAGATGCTGGGCTTGATGGAAATAAAAGCCAAAGGAATATTTCCAAAGCGCTGCCTTGTGCTGGCGACCAACTGCCGGAAAAAAATGAAGACTTCTTCGGGGTTTCTGCCATCCCCCAGGTCGTTGTCCCCGGCATAGACGATGATGGACTCGGGACGATAGGGGGTGAGGAGGCGATCGAAGAACCATACGCAGGCTGCCAGTGTGGAGCCCCCGAATCCCAGGTTGACGGGCTGGTAAGCGGAGAAGTCCTGGTCGAGGCTCTCCCATAGCCGGATCGACGAACTCCCGTAGAAGATCATCTTCGGCTCGAATTTCAGGGCTTCCTTCTCCTTCTCCAGTCGCTGGACCTCATTTTCATACCATTGCATATACCTGGGGCTTTGTATTTCAAATATAGGGGGTAACCGCTATACTCCTTATAAAAATGTGAATTGGTAAAATTAAAATAACAGGATTGGCGGGAGCCGATCCCGTCGGCCGGGGTGTACCCCCAATAAGGATATATTTAGTTGTCCAGGTTAGTGGAAAATGCCAACAATCCCGGAAATTGCAGGCAAATCAACGTCGATATGAAGAAGGTTCTTGCCATTGTCCTGTTCATTTCCTTCCGGGTTCTTGAAGCGGAAGCCCAAACCCAGGCCCCCGTGCAGGGCCCTGATCTGGATACCGATTCTCTTATTGCCTCGCCCGGAACGCCGCGACTGATCTCCCGGCAATTCAGCTTCACCGAAGGAGCTACCGTGGACAAAAAAGGAAATGTGCTCTTCACGGACCAGCCCAATAACAAAATCTGGGAATATACTATAAAGGGGCAACTGACGCTGTTCCTTGACAGCGCCGGCCGCTCGAACGGTATGTATTTCGACGGCAAGGGCAACCTGGTGACCTGCGCCGATGAACACGATCAGCTATGGTCTATCAGCCCTCGTAAGAAGATCAAGGTCCTGGTGAAGGACTTCCAGGGGCAGCGGTTGAACGGACCGAATGACCTGTGGATAGAACCCCGGGGTGGCCTTTATTTTACCGACCCCTATTATCAGCGTCCTTACTGGGACCGCACCCACCCTGATATCGAAGGAGAGAAAGTGTATTATCTGGCAAAAGGGTCAATGACCCCGCTGGCCGTGATCGACAACCTGGTAAAGCCCAATGGCATCGTGGGTACCCCGGATGGCAACTATTTATATGTAGCCGATGCGGGGGGTGGCAAGACCTATAAATACCGGATTAGCGGGGAAGGCCAGCTCTCCGATCCGCAGGTAATTATTGAACAGGGTTCGGACGGCATGACGCTCGACGAGCGGGGCAACCTCTACCTGACAGGGAATGGCGTTACCGTGTATAATCCCGCCGGCAAAAAGATCGCTCATATCCCTATTCCGGAGAAATGGACTGCCAATCTTTGTTTTGGCGGCAGGAATAAGAAGGACCTCTTCATTACCGCCAGTGAAGGCATTTATATAGTGCCCATGCGGGTGAAGGGGGTGGAGTAAGATAATTTACATTTGCTTAATATTAAAAGGGTTAGGGTATAGGGTATTGAGGGTATTTTACATTTTTTTATCAATTCACTAATGGATAGCAGAAGAGAATTTATCAAAAAAGCGGCCATTTTAGCTGGGGCTACGGGTATTTTGGGTGTATTACCTTCGTCCATCCAAAGAGCGTTGGCTATTAATCCCGCTTCAGGGAGCAGTTGGCTCGATGCGGAGCATGTGGTGATCCTCATGCAGGAGAACCGCTCTTTTGATCACTGTTTCGGGAATCTTAAGGGCGTGCGGGGTTATAGGGACCCAAGGGCCATTACCCTTCCGAATGGTAACCCGGTCTGGCTTCAGACCAATGAGGCCGGAGAGACCTATGCTCCTTTCCGTCTGGATATCAAGGGTACAAAAGCTACCTGGATGGGTTCTCTTCCCCATTCCTGGAGCAACCAGGTAGATGCCCGCAACGGAGGTCAATATGATAAATGGCTGCCTGCCAAACCTTCCGGCCATAAACCTTACGCACAGATGCCGCTTACCATGGGGTATTATGACAGGAGAGATATTCCATTTTATTATTCGCTGGCGGATGCCTTCACGATCTGTGACCAGAATTTCTGTTCTTCTCTGACGGGCACTACTCCCAACCGGCTTTATTTTTGGACCGGCACCCTCCGGGATGAACAGAATGCGCATACCCGGGCAAGAGTCCGCAATGAGGATACCGATTACCGTGTCGAGGCGGCCTGGCCCACCTTCCCCGAGCGATTGGAGGATAATGGGATCGACTGGAGGATCTACCAGAATGAGATCAGCCTGCACCTGGGATTCAAGGGTGAAGAGGATGCCTGGCTGTCGAATTTCACGGATAACCCCATCGAATGGTTCTCCCAATACAATGTCCGGTTCTCGGCTTCCTATATGCCTTATTTGCCGGCCATGATCGATGCCCTTACCAAAGAGGTGGGGGGATTGGAGCAACAACTCGCTACCCTGCCCGCTGACGGCGCAGAGCATGTAAAGGTGAAAGATCAGTTGTCGGAAAAGCAGGCTATCCTGCAATTCCTGAAAGAGGACCGGCAGACGATCACTCCTGAGAATTATGAGAAGCTTTCGCAGCGGGCAAAGAACCTCCACCGGAAGGCCTTTACTACGAATATGGGAGACCCTTCTTTTCGTGAATTGACCAGCCTGCATTACCAGGATGGAGATACGCAAAGGGAAATGCAGGTACCGAAAGGAGATGTACTACACCAGTTCCGGGAAGATGTGAAAGAAGGCAAATTGCCTGTTGTATCCTGGCTGGTCCCCCCTGAGAATTTTTCCGATCATCCCGGGGCGCCCTGGTATGGGGCCTGGTATGTCTCCGAGGTAATGGATATCCTTACGCAGAATCCGGAAGTGTGGAAGAAGACGATCTTTATCCTTTGTTATGATGAAAATGACGGGTACTTCGACCATCTGCCTCCCTTCGTAGCTCCGGATCCCTCACGGCCGGAGACGGGGCTTGTATCGGCAGGGATAGATGCCGGTGTGGAATATGTCACCCGGGAACAGGACCTGCTGCGAACTACGGAGCAGGAAGCGCGTGGCGGGCCCATTGGGCTCGGTTATAGGGTGCCGTTACTGATCGCTTCGCCCTGGAGCCGGGGGGGATATGTCAACTCCCAGGTGTTCGATCATACGTCCATCTTACAATTCCTGGAGAAATTCCTACGGCATAAGACGGGAGAGAAGATAGAAGAAACGAATATCAGCGCCTGGCGCCGGGCTGTATGCGGGGATCTGAGTTCCGTATTCAGGCCCTACCACGGAGAAAAGGGCGAACTGCCGGCCTTCGTACAAAAAAATGAATTCATAGAGAGTGTCCACAAGGCCCAGTTCAAAGAACTGCCGGCTGCTTATAAGCAACTGACGCCGGCCGAGCAGGAAGCTGCGCGGCACCGTCCGGGCTCCCCGCTGTTCAAACCGGAACAGGAAAGAGGAGTGCGCCCTTCCTGCGCATTGCCCTATGAGTTATATGCGGATGGCAGGTTGAGCGATGATAAAAAGAGCTTCGAAATAAAATTAAAGGTTGGAAAGGATGTCTTCGGCGCCGATGCGGCCGGATCTCCTTTTGCTGTCTATGTTTATGGGAAGGAATTGAAAGTAAGGAACTATGCCCTGGTGGCGGGAGACCAGCTGACGGATCATTTTCCCCTGGAGGATTTTGCGGATGGGAAGTATGACCTGCGGGTATATGGGCCGAATGGGTTCTTCAGGGCTTTTACAGGGAATAGGAATGACCCGGCTGTGACGGTAAGTGTTGGCTATGAGCAGTCTATTTCGGCCGATTCGTCTGCTGCGACCCTGGCACGTCCGCAAAAACTGAGCGGCCGTATTGAATTGTATATAACGAATAGGGACAATACTCCCTCTTCCATAGCGGTGGAGGTCCGGGACAACTACTCCAAAGCGGCTGGCGGCAAAACGCTTCGTCCCGGGGTAATCCTGCTGGATCCTGCGAGTCATTTCGGATGGTATGATTTTACCATTGTCTATGGAGGGCATGAGCCCGTTGAAAAAAGATATGCCGGCCGCGTGGAGACCGGCAAGGAGAGCTTTAGCGATCCGGCAATGGGGTAGGGGGCGAAAATCCGGGGATAACCGGTTAATTCCTGCAAACTTTTTTCCGGGCTGCTCCGGTTAGCCCCGTTAATTGCCGCCGGCAAAGTTCCGGAGTATACTTTCCCCTTCCTCCTTATATTCGCAGGAATCAACGAACATATATGAGAAAACATTTTCTACTACTCCTGACACTGGTCACTATGGCCGGCGCTTATGCTCAAAGAAATGGCGGATCGCGGAATGCTGCTCCCACTGCTCCTCCCACACTTCCCGCTGAGAAACTGCCTTCAGGCAGCCGGGTGCTGAATATCGATTCCTCCGTTACAACCAAATCTGAAGTGACGATCAAGGGGCAACTGGTGCCTTATGAAGCCACAGCAGGAACGATCCCTGTCTGGGATGAGGAAGGCAAACCTATCGCAGGAGTCTTCTATACCTATTATGAAAGAACGGATGTAAAGGACCGGGCTTCCCGCCCCCTGGTGATTTCCTTTAACGGAGGCCCCGGCACTCCTTCTGTGTGGATGGAGATCGGCTATACCGGTCCCCGCCGTCTGAACGTGGATGATGAAGGGTATCCCGTTCAACCTTATGGCCTGAAGGAAAACAATTCTTCGATCCTGGATATTGCGGATATCGTTTATCTCGATCCGGTTAATACCGGCTTCTCCCGTGCCGTCAGTAAGGATATCCCTACATCCCGCTTTTTCGGAGTGAATGAAGATATCAAGTACCTGGCCGAATGGATCGCTACTTTCGTCACCCGTAAGAATCGCTGGGCTTCTCCTAAATTCCTTATCGGCGAAAGCTATGGCACGACCCGCGCTTCGGGTCTCGCCCTGGAACTGCAGGATGCGCAATGGATGTACCTCAACGGGGTGATCCTGGTCTCTCCCACCGAACTGGGGATCGACCGCAGCGAGTTTGTGAANGCATCTCTTCGCGTGCCTTATTATGCGTCCACGGCCTGGTATCAGAAAGCGTTGAGCCCGGAACTACAGAAAAAAGACCTGACCGAACTATTGCCGGAAGTGGAAGATTTTACGGTGAATGAACTGATCCCGGCCCTTGCCAAAGGAGGGTTTCTGGAAGACGCCAAGAAAAAAGAATTAGCCGTCAAATTGGCCCGCTATACCGGCCTGTCGGAAAAAGCGGTCCTGCAATGCAACCTGATCATCCCTGCTAATTTTTTCTGGAAAGAGCTCCTGAGGGATAAAGGGTTTACCGTAGGACGACTGGATTCCCGCTACCGGGGTATCGATGAGCAGGATGCCGGAGACAACCCGGATTATAATGCCGAGCTGACTTCCTGGCTCCATTCTTTTACGCCCGCTATTAATATTTATCTCAGGGAAGACCTGCATTATAAGACCGATTTGAAATATAATATGTTCGGGCCCGTGCATCCCTGGAATAACCAGAATGATCATACGGGGGAGAACCTCCGCCAGGCGATTGCCCAGAATCCTTACCTGCATCTGCTGATCCAGTCCGGTTATTATGATGGGGCCTGTGATTATTTCAATGCGAAATACAGTCTCTGGCAACTGGATCCCAGCGGTAAATTGAAGGACCGTCTTCATTGGGAAGGATACCGCAGCGGGCATATGATGTACCTGCGTAAACCGGATCTTGCGGAAGCCAACGAAAATCTCCGTAAATTTATCAAAGCTTCCCTCCCCAAACCCGGAGAGCCGGCAAAATATTAGGTTCGGGCGATCATTCTATTAGATGATCCGACCCGGGTTATCCGCTCTGAAAAACCTGTCGAATGGAATGGGCCTTAGGTTTGAACGACCCGTCAGATCTGCGAGGTCCTGTTAAATGATCGAAGGCCGGCGTATTTCGCCGGCCTTTTTTATGAGCGCCCGGCTCCTTCAGGAGCCATGCTTCTGCAAGCGGATCACCACTAATTTGGAAACGGGCGTATTGCTTTTGTCGGCCACACTGCCGATGGGGACCAGTACATTAGTTTCGGGATAATAGGTGGCGGCGCAGCCACGGGGAATGGGATAAGGGACCACGATGAAACGGTGCGCAACCCGTTGAATTCCTCCCTGCTCATTATACAGATCGACGATATCGCCATCCTGCAGGCCTTGCTGCCATATATCCTCCTCGTTCATAAAAATGACCCTCCGCTCGTTATAGACGCCCCGGTAGCGGTCATTCAGTCCATAGATCGTCGTGTTGAACTGGTCATGGCTGCGGATCGTCATCATCATCAGCTCTCCGTCCGCCAACTCAGTGCGGGCAGGTACGGCGACATTGAANTGCGCTTTTCTATCGGGCGTAAGGAATTGGCCTTCCCGGGGTCCATTGGGGAGGTAGAAGCCGCCGGGTTCCCGCACACGGACATTATATTGTTCGAAGCCGGGAATAGCTTGCTGGATATCGTCCCGGATAGCGTCATAATTTTGCATATAGCGGTCCCAATCGACTTTGCTGCCCTGCGGACGGGCACTGAGTGTGGCTTTCGCCAGGCGGCTGACAATAACGGGTTCACTCAGCAGGTCATCGGACACAGGTGTAAGTATTCCTTTGGAAGATTGTACGACTCCCATAGAGTTCTCGCAGGAAACAAATTGGTCTGTGCCGTTGATGCTGTCGCGGTCGCTGCGGGCCAGACAAGGGAGGATCAGGGCTTCTTCTCCGTGTACGAGGTGGCTCCGGTTGAGTTTGGTAGAGACATGCACCGTGAGGCGGCAGCGGCGCAGCGCTTCAGCGGTATAGTCGGTGTCGGGTGTGGCGGAGAGGAAATTGCCGCCCATGGCAAAGAAAACCGAGGCTTTCCCTTCATGCAGCGCACGGATGGCGTTGACTACATCGTAGCCGTGCTGCCGGGGCGGCTGGAAACCGAATACCTTTTCGATCGAATCCAGGAATTTTTCGGAGGGTTGTTCATAAATACCCATGGTACGATCGCCTTGCACGTTACTATGTCCACGCACGGGACAGGTGCCGGCGCCGGGTTTGCCGATGCTGCCCTTGAGCAGCAGCAGGTTGACGACTTCTTTGATCGTGTCCACGGCATTCTTATGTTGCGTGAGCCCCATGGCCCAGCAGACGATGATCTTCTTTTTGTCTTTCAGCATTTCGGCTGCCTCCCCGATCTGCTGAATGGAAATGCCGCAGGCCTCCGAAAGATCGGGTAGCGAACCCTGTTGAATATATTCGAGGAAGGTTCCATATCCTGTAGTATGATCTCTTATAAAATCCCTGTCGAAGACGGTGCCGGGAGCCCTGTCCTCTTCCAGCCAGAGCAACAGTTCGATAGCCTGCAGCAGGGCCATATCGCCGTTGAGTTTCACGGGTAGATAAAGATCTGTCAGGGTGGTGGCGAGACCCAGTATGCCCTTTACCTGCTGCGGATTGTTAAAAGCCATAAGGCCGGTCTCCGGCAGGGGATTGATGGAAATGATCCTGGCGCCATTGTTTTTGGCCTTTTGCAGGGCGGAGAGCATTCGGGGTGCGTTGGTGCCAGGGTTTTGACCCATGATGATGATCACTTCCGCCAGGTAGAGATCGTCCAGTTTGACGGAACCTTTTCCGAGTCCCAGGGATTCGGTTAATGCTACGCCGCTGGATTCATGACACATATTGGAGCAGTCGGGCAGGTTGTTGGTACCGTATTCGCGGGCAAAGAGCTGGTAGAGGAAGGCCGCTTCATTACTGGTGCGGCCGGATGTATAAAAGACCGCCTGATCCGGGGAAGGAAGCCCATTCAGCGTACGGGCGATATGGGAAAAGGCATCGTCCCAGGAAATAGGCTGGTAATGGGTAGCTCCTTTAGGAAGATACATGGGATGGGCCAGCCGGCCTTTCCTCCCGATCTCGTAGTCGGTAAGCGTGGCCAGCCCGGCCACGGAATGCAACGCGAAAAATTCAGGGGTAACTTTTTTAGTAGTGGCTTCTTCGGCGATGGCCTTGGCTCCATTCTCACAATATTCGGCGATGCCAGAGCGCTCGTCATCCGGATCGGGCCACGCGCAGCTGGGGCAGTCGAAGCCTCCTTTCTGGTTGACATGGGCGAGGGCCTTCATTCCCCGGCCGAGGCCGGCTTCTGAGAGAACGTGCCGCAAACTGGAGACGATGGCGGGAATGCCGACAGCATCTTTTTTTATTTTCCCGGTGTGGAGGCCGGTGAGGGCGTCGGGGTTTTCGGCTGAAGGGTTTTGCCCGGCTGGTTCTTTTCGTTGTTCTTCACTCATGGATACCTGTTTTATGTTACCGGACGCGCTGCGACCCGGCGTATACGTTAAATCTTTCTTCACGAAGGAAGCCGATCAGGGTCATCCCCTGTTCTTCCGCCAGTTGTACGGCGAGACTGGAGGGCGGTCCTATAGCCGCTACCATTCTTATGCCAGCCATCGCCGCTTTCTGGATCAACTCGAAGCAGGCCCTGCCGCTGAGCAGGAGGATGTCCGCCGAAAGGGGGAGCCGTCCCTGTTGCAGGGCGTACCCGATGGTTTTATCCAGGGCATTGTGCCGCCCGATATCTTCCCGGAGGAATAATAAATTTCCTTTTTGATCGAAGAGGGCGGAGGCATGCAGGCCGCCGGTGAAATCGAATAGCTCCTGCTGCTGCCGGAGCAGGGCGGGCAGGGAATACAGCAATTCCCGGTCGATCAGCCAGTCTTCCGTGGGTGCGGGCGCCGGGCATACGGTCCTCAGGGAGTCGATGGAAGACTTCCCGCAGACCCCGCAACTGGAGCTGGTATAGAAATGACGCTGGAGCCGTCCGAGGTCAAGCGCGACCTGCTCATGCAGGCCGATGCGGATGCTGTTGGAGGCCGATTCGATCGAGATGATCGCGGAGGCATCTGAAATGATCCCCTCCGTGAACAAAAATCCCGTAGCCAGTTCCGCGTCATGGCCCGGGGTGCGCATCGTGACAGAGATACCCTGTTCGACACGTTTTCCGGAGGGACCGTACTGCAGCCGGATTTCCAGGGGCTCTTCCACTGCCACGGAATCATCGGTCTCCAGCAGGCTGGNGGCCTTTATCTTTTGGACCGGCATCCGGGCAATGGCCGGCGTGTCGGTGATGGTTGAATGGNACATATACCAAATTTACGAAAAAGGAGAANGAGGGCGTTTATTGCCCTTAAATAGGGAACGAGGGCAGAACCATTGGTGACTTTTTCTCATGTATAGAAATTATACATGAGACCTCTATCATGTATAAAAAAATGAGTTATTTTTACATGATAGCATCTTCATTTAAAAATNATTTATATGACGAAAAATGAAAATANGATGCGGAATGAGGTAGCATTCAATGATTTGCCCTTATTGCCACCCCCAAGAGAAAAGATTGAAACAATGAAGGTATTGCGTCAGGTAGTCAAGTCATCCGTTGCTTTAGCAGAATTAAAAGGACTTGTCAAAACATTACCTAATCCGAACATTCTATTAAATGCAATTATTCTCAAAGAAGCAAGCGCAAGTTCTGAAATTGAGAATGTCATAACCACACAAGACAAATTGTATCAGGCATTATCCGCAAAGGGCATTCAGGTAGATGCCGCTACCAAAGAAGTACTTCGCTACCGGGAAGCTGCATTATTTGGTTTTTCCTTTATTCAAAAAAAGGGCTTTTTGAATACGAATGCTATAATCAAAATTCAAAAAGCATTGGAAGAGAATAATGCCGGAATCAGAAAATTACCTGGCACCGCGTTAAGAAATGCTGCAAACGGAAAGGTGATCTATACACCGCCGGATGATTATGATACCATTCTGGCGCTTATGAAGAATTTGGAAGACTATTTGAATGAAGAGGATGATCTTTCACCACTTATTAAGCTGGCAGTTCAGCACTATCAGTTTGAAAGCATTCATCCATTTTATGATGGCAATGGGCGAACTGGAAGAATTATAAACGTTCTTTACCTGATTCTTCATGGCTTATTGGAAAGCCCTATTCTTTATTTAAGCGCCTTTATCATTGACAATAAACCCGATTATTACCGGCTTTTACAGGAAGTGCGATTAAAAGGAAATTGGGAAGGTTGGGTATTATATGTTTTGAATGGAGTTGAACAAACTGCAAAAAGAACAATTGGNCAGATTCAGGAGATAAATAAACTATTNATCCAAACACAAGAAAAAATAAAGAGCGCGATAGAAAAATCATACAATAAAGAATTGGTGGAACTTTTGTTTGAACACCCATACTGTAAAACCGATTATCTGACTGACAGGATTAAAATTTCAAGAATCACCGCATCAAAATATTTAAGAGAATTGGAAAAATTGGGGATACTGCAATCCAAAAAGATTTGGAAGGAAACATTATATATTAATACAGCGCTTTTTGATCTGCTAAAGAAGTGAAATAGCCGTTGCATAATTTTTCTGGCAGTTCTGAAAATTGAACGAGGGCAGTTTTTGCCCTTAATCTACCAAGGGGGGCAAAATATAATTATAATTGCCTTCGTAAAGTTTGAGTTATGGATTTATGAATTAAATTAGGGCATGAAACAACTGCCAGTCCGACTGCTGCGGGGACCTTTGGGACTATTGATCTTTCTGGGGCTACAAGGTCCTTCCTTTTCTTTTGCACAATCGACTTCCGTTCCGGCCGCTCAATCAACTCCCAGCCCGGGGAAAGAACTGGTTTCTATTTCTCCGGCCGAACGGCGCCGGTATGAAGGCGAAGCCCGCCAGGTGAGTATCGTCCGCGACCGGTGGGGCATTCCGCATATTTATGGAAAGACGGATGCGGCGGCTGTATTCGGACTGATGTATGCCGAATGCCAGAACGATTTCAGCCGGGTGGAGAAGAACTACCTGGAGATGCTGGGCAGACAGGCGGAAGCCTATGGGGAAGGCTATCTCTACAATGATGTGATGATGCGGCTGATCTATGACAGCGCCCAGGCCGTAAAAGATTACCAGGATAGCCCACCCTGGATGCATAAGCTGTTGGATGCTTTTGCGGATGGGATCAACTACTATCTCTATAAACACCCGGAAACCAAACCGATCCTGTTGAAACGCTGGGAGCCCTGGTATGCCCTTATGTTCACGGATGGCAGCGTGTCCGCTACCAGCACGGGCGGGATCCGGCCGGAGGAGATCCGGAATTTCTATGCCCAGCCCCCGCAAACCCGGATCATAACGAAGCATGAAGCCGCGACAGTAAAGCAGACAGCCGATCCGTCGGCAATGGAAAAGATGATCCTGGCTGACCGGGGGATTTCGGCGCCGGCCCCCCCGCTGGCAGACCCGATTCCTGATGGACAGGAACGGGGTTCCAATGGATTTGCCATCGCCCCGTCACGGACGGCTTCGGGCAATACTCTGCTGTACATTAATCCGCATGTGCCTTATTATTTCCGGATGGAAGTGCAGCTGGTGAGCGAAGAAGGACTCAATGTCTATGGCGCCGTCACCTGGGGACAGTTCTTCGTCTACCAGGGTTTCAATGCCCATTGCGGATGGATGCACACTTCCAGCTACGCGGATGTGGCAGACCTGTACGAAGAAAAGACCCGTTGGAATGACAGGGGCTGGGAATATGAATATGAAGGAAAGGAAAGACCTGTCACCAGCAAACCTTTTACGGTTTATTACCGGAAAGACGGTCAGCTGTTGTCCCTGCCCGTTACGGGATATTATACGCATCATGGACCGGTAATGGGTAACCGTAATGGGAGATGGATTAGCCTGAAAGAATACAATCGTTCCCTCAACGCCCTCCTGGAAGCCTGGCTGATCACAAAGGCAACTACTTTCGACGCCTATAAGAAAGCAATGGATATCCGGGCCAACACCACCAATAATACCGTATATGGGGACGACCAGGGAAATATCGCTTACTGGCATGGTAATTTCATGCCCAGGCGGGATACGGCTTATCATTGGTCATTGCCCGTGGATGGGACGGTGGCTGCTACGGAATGGAAGGGACTGCATGAATTGGATGAGATCGTACATGTCTACAACCCCTCTACAGGGTGGATACAAAACTGCAATTCGACCCCTTTCAGCCTTTCCGGCAGCAGTAGCCCCGACAGAAATAAATATCCTTCCTATATGGCCCCGGATGGTGAGAACTTCAGGGCCCTGAATGCCGTTCGATTATTACAGGCTGCGGATCATCTTACCCTGGACAGCCTGATCGCGAAAGGATATGATCATTACCTCACTGCTTTTGACCTGCTGCTGCCCTCCTTATTCGAAGCCTATGACGGATCGGATGATTCCGTTAAAAGAGTATTGCAGGAACCGGTGACCTTATTACGGCAATGGGATAAGAGATCGGCCATCCATTCCATTGCCACGACCCTGGCGATCGAATGGGGGACGCGGATGGCTCAATATGCTCCCAAGCCCAGGAGCTCCGAAGAAGCTACCAATGCTGTAGCGAATGTCAAAGGAGAGATCGCCCATGCCACGGCTGCACAGAAACTCAATGAGCTGGCAGCGGTACTGGCGGATCTGCAACAGCGCTGGGGCACCTGGAAGATGGAATGGGGAGAATTATGCCGGTATCAGCGTCTGACGGGAAAAATTACGGAGACCTATGATGACCGGCTTCCCAGCCTGCCGGTCGGACTAGTCTCCTCGGCTTTCGGCGCTCTGCCTTCCGTACAAAGCAAGGTGATGAAGGATACAAAAAAAAGATATGGTTATTCCGGCAACAGCTTTATCGCCGCCGTGGAATTCGGCAAAAAAGTGACCGCCCGGACGATCGTGACAGGTGGAGAAAGCAGCGATCCGGCTTCCCCACATTTTTCTGATCAGGCGTCGATGTATCTGGACGGCCGGTTCAAAGACATATTATTCTATAAAGAAGACGTTCTAAGTCATAAAGAAAAAGAATATCATCCGGGGGAGGAATGATTGGCCATTCATCGTTCCAGCTTAAAATTGGCTTCCAGGGCCGGGCGTTCCGGATTATTAGCCAGTTTCCATCCCGTACGATACATCCATTCTGCTATGCGGGTGATCTTTTTGGTGTCGATCCGGGCGGATTCATCCCGGGGGGTATGATAATCCGGGTGCAGCAGCGAAGTGAAGAACAGGGCCGGAATACCGGCACGGGCATAGGGAAGATGATCGCTGCGAAAATACCAGCCTTCTATATGCGAAGCTTTATCATAGGTCGTATCCAGGAGGAAGCGGGGACCTTCCTCGTTGGCAGCGAGTGCGGTCGCTACCAGGCCGGAAGAATTCCGGTGGGGAGGCTGGACTCCCAATAAGGCCGCACTGTCGGGACTGTTCCTTCCGATCATATCTCCGTTGAGGACGGCTACGATGGAGGATTTAGGCACGGTAGGATGGGAGGCATACCAGCGGGAGCCTAATAATCCCCTTTCCTCTGCGCCATGCCATACGAAGAGAGCTGAACGCCGGCCGGGTTGCTTGTGGAAAGCCCGGGCGATCGCCAGTAAGGCAACGCTGACACTGGCATTATCATCGGCTCCATTATAAATAGAATCGGGACCGGGCGCCTTCCTTATGCCATCATGATCCTGGTGGCCGCTGAATAATACATATTCCTTTGACAGGATAGGATCTTTCCCTTTTAGTACGCCTACTATATTTACCGAGGGGTATTCGAACCGTTCGACTTGTAGGGTAACATGAAGTTCCTGGCCGGGCCGTTGCACCATATTCAGGGCGTCCTTGTGCAGCCAGATCACCGGCTCTTTGGGACTGACCCTTTCAGCGGGACCTCCTGCTATGTCATAAGTGCCATGGTCAAAATAAGAGGCATTGAGCGTCCACCCGGCTTCTGCCAGGGAGTCCGCGATGAACAGGACGGCGACGGCCCCTTTGGCGAACAATCCGGCGGCATATTTCCGCGCTATCAGGGTGGGGTATCGCCTTAAAGGCAAGGAGACCTGTAAGTTGATGCCTTCCGTGGATGCTACGAGCGCGACCGCCTTCCCTTTGAAATCTGTCCGGCTGGTATCACCTTTCTCGATGAACAGGATGGGCGCATTCACCATAGCAGGGGCCGTCTGGGGTACCAGGGCCTCGGTCCATAATGAAAAGTCATGGTCCCCGATGCTGATGCTGCTGTTGGCGGCGATACGATTTCTCCACATCGAAAAGAACTGGAAATAAGTTCCGTCATCGCCGGCAGGTTGGAGTCCGGCCATACGGGCCTGGTTGGCCAGCCATACGGAAACTTTTAATTCGTCGAGGGTGCCGGCTTCCCTTCCCCGGAAATGGTCGTCGGCCATGGCGAACAGATCGGCCCGGATATCCTTTTCCCGGATAGCGGAGAGCCCGATCTCGTTGGTCGGGGTACTGGTGACGTATTTTTTAGCGCGGGGTGATGAGCCGGCCTGGGAATAAACAGCGCCTTCTGCCAGGAGCAAAAGGAACGATACTATAAGAAACCGGGTAGGCTTATATTTCATGATATAAACTTACTATAAAAATCGGTCCCGCCCATCCGGCCTGCCGGCCTGGCATAACTTTTATTTAACAAACCAGTCGGGGTGCGGGTAAACAGGCCGGCTATCTCAATCATTGAAGGCAATTCGCTTTTACGCTGGTAGTGCTGCCGTATAATGCCTTGCTAACCTTTGAAAGATTGGTTTGAGAATTGTTCGCGACATTGTACACCATTACCCCGGCATAACCATTGCTCTTAATGAACTGTGATGCAGTCGTCTGGTCAGTGCCATTAACGTCCACTCCTATGTTCAGCTTGGTTTTTGCCATGCCTGCAGTTACATAAGGCTGCAACCTCCCGGAATAGTTGGTATTGCCGTAGGTCATTTCCCAGCCATAATCGAGAATGTCTCCGGCTTTCAGTCCATTGTAGACGGCGCTGAAATACTGGATGTCGTTAAAGAGCGCTTTGGTGATGTATTTAGTGGTTCCCAGACGGCTTCTCAGGGCTGAGACTGCCAATACCAGGGAATTGGTATTCGTCGTACAGGTGGAATATTCATCATCGATATCGATCCCATCCAATCCGTATTGAGTGACCGCATTAGCACATTGGATGGCGAAAGCATCGGCTCCGGCGTACGTGGTGAAACAGCCCCATCCGGCATTTTCATGGTTGCCCAGCACGTCGAGCAATACTTTTATGCCTAAGGACTTTAGATAGGCGACATTGCCGGAGGTCAGGGTGCTTTGAACCTGGGGGTTGAAATACAAGGTGGGCTGCCCGTTCGTGTAATTGATATTGGCGGCAAAAATGACGGCAAAACTAAAAAGCTGTTTGGCTGTACTGCCATAGGTATAACAGCCGGGATTTTTGAAACTGTTAGAATTTACTTCTACATAGGCAGTCGTGAAAGGCGTCGTCAGCGGAGNACCTGCCGGGGCTGCTACCGACATCGGCGTTTGNCCCGGATTGNCGACGTTCTGTTTGAGCGGATTGGATTGCTGATTGTCATACTTGCTGCATCCGGCAAAGAGGAGCGGAATGAATAGGAGTGTGTTTACGATTATTTTTCTCATATGGAAAGTTTAATCTTTAAAATTAACCATAAACAAAAGACAAAACTCTCCGGCCCGGAACAGTTAACACTAAGCTGTGTATACAAATAAACACTAACGTCGAAATCACCCGCGTGATCCATGCAGGCCGTGCAGCTCTCTAAGGATCCAGCGGATCATAGGGGTCCATGTGCAGGGATTCCATAACAGGATAAAATACAATATCGTGCAGGGCGATCCGGTTTTTGTCTTTATAAGGCAGGTATCCCAGTTCATACAGATTACGTTGATCAAATAATGCAGCGGCTGCATAATCGGTCTGGGACTTTGTGGTGATGAAGACGGATGGCTTTGTAAGCGGGATGCCATAGCGGATCATCAGCCTGTCGGCATTGCGTATATTGGTAGTGGTATGCCTGGCATGCGGGTCGATGAGAATGGCTGCTTCCGGAATGGCGAATTTTTCCATTAGATATTTTTTCATTTCTATCGCTTCGCAATAAGGCCCCTGAAAGGGATAGCAATATCCGCCGCTTACAATGATGAACGGAGCCCATCCTTTTTGATAGCGCGCGGCTGCGATGGCGCAATGCATTTTATTGATAGGACTTATCGGGGTGGTTCTCAGCTCGGGGCCATTACCCGGAATTAAAATAGTGGCATAGGAATATTTTGACCAGTCCGTATTCATAATAGCCTGGACCGCTTTTTTATTTTCCCCCGATTCCATCGGCTCGAATCTTGCCGGCTCATCCCGGTCATTCAGATCCATCAATTGCAGGGCGACGGCCAGAGACGGCCCATAGAATATNTTTTTATTTTCCATCTGTTCGCTCAGATAGGCAAACATATCTTTTAAGGCAGTNCGGTAATACCGGGAAGTTACCGGGTAACTGGCCGAGTCTATCCGGGGATACCGCATTTTTTTCCCCAGCCCGAACTGGTCGATGATATAATTGATCCCAGTCACATACTGTCCCCAGGCATGCAGTAAAAGATCTTCATTGCTCAACATTATAAATCGCTGATAATAACCGGAAGGGCGAAGATGCTGATCGATCATTTCATCGAACAGGGATTTATTGTTTTTATAGAGCGTTCTAAGGCCGGTGATCACTTCCAGTGAATCGGCGTTGGAGAAACTAAATCCGCTCAGCAAAGAAGCAGGCCAGGAACAGGAATCCGTGACATGATCCTTCAGAACGGCCAATCGTTGTTCCCCGATAGCTGCCAGATGTTGCTCCTTTATTAAAAGACCTCTGAGAGAGGGTGTCTGATCGAATACGGTAATGAGGTAAAAGTTTTTATCCGCTACCAGGTTACCGGAATGCAAAAAATTATATTCTTTTTGATAACCTGCACCGGGTTGAGCGGCGGCTGGTCTTGTCAAAATAAAAATAGGCAGGACTAAGAGAAAATATTTTTTGAGTTGCATCTTCTTTTTCGTTTGATAAATCTGATAATGAGGCGAATGTCTTACTTCAATAGTCCGGAAATTTAAAAAAAGAACTACCCGGGAAAGCTGAATTAATAATTCGGTAACGTGGAGGAGGAGAATAAGGAATGCGAAACATCTTAATCTTGCATTTTATATGCGACCCTTACTTTACCTTCTATTGGCTGGGCTCACTGCAGGATTGACATCCTTCGATCCGGAGAAGCCTGATATGCATTTGTCAAAATCTTTTACGGTTGATTCTTTAGGGGCCTGCCAGGGAATATCCTGGTTACATGGGAAAGCCTATTTATATGGAGACCGGGAAGTAGGCATGATCCGGGAATTTACGCTGAAAGGAGATTCCCTTTTGTATACAGGTCATGAATGCAGGCTGACCTTGAATGACACGGATGTGATCAATCATCCTACCGGCATCGCTTACCATGGCAAAGACCCTGTGTTCATGGGGAACAGTGTCGTGCTCAACAAGGAAAAGAATATTTGGAAAGCCATTATTTATTGTATCGACTGGGAAGGCCTGCAACGAACAGGCACTCTCGACGGGGGCAACCTTCTCAACGTCATCGAAGATGATGCCTGCATACAGGGGACAAGACCGGAATACGTGAAGGTTAATAATAAATGGTATGTGGCGACGGCGGACTATGGCAACCGGGCTAATGAAGTAAGGCTCTACGATCCTGCCGTTCTGCGGCATGCCTCGAAGACCAGTGAGAAAGGAGTGCTGTTTAAGAAGTTCACCTGCGGCCCCTGGGTACAGAATATGCAGTGGCTTCCGGAGAAGAATATTTTGCTGCTCATACAAAATCAAACGGAAGGAAGGAAATGGAGGTTTACTTACCTGGATCTGGCAAAGTCCATTGAATCGGGCAAACAGGAGATTATCAAGGTAGTGGATATTGACAGGGGAGATGAGTTGGAAGGATTCTCTTTTCTGGCTTCCCGGAAGAAAGGGGTGGCCGTCACTTCTTCCCGCAGGGACAATGTCAATTTTATGGATATAAACTGGTAAGGCAACATGCAATCTGATAAAGCAGGCAGTGATAGGGAGCTTTGGCGGCTCATTACACAGGAGGACGATGCGCCCGCTTTTGAACAATTGTACAGGCGGTATATGCATGTATTGATGGCTGCTATCTATAAATGGACAGAAGACAGCGCGGAAGCAGAAGATATCCTGCAGGAGGTCTTTCTCGATCTGTGGGAGAAGAGAAGGCAGATAACGCTAAAGAACGAAATTTTCCCCTACCTATATAGTATTACCCGCTATAAAATATTCGATCGCCTGCGGGAAAAAAAGCTCTCCGACCGGCAACTTCAGGCCTGGCATAGCATTTCCGGCGAGGCTGCGGTATTAACGGTAGCCTTTCGGGAAGACGAGTTGGAAAAAAAGGAAGTCCTCGTGTCTTCTGAACTGGCGCAACTGCCCGCACAAATGAAAAGAGTATACCTGCTGAGCGCAGAGCAGGGTAAAAGCATCCGCGAGATCTCGGAGGAGTTGCTGGTATCTCCCTACACCGTAAAAAATCATCTGCAGAAAATCCGTAAGCGCCTGCGTAATGCCGCTGTACGGATGTCTTCTTTTTTCTTCTAATCAAAAGAAGGCCACAGGCCTTCTGGACGAAGTCCCATCATAAGTAATATTGCGCGGAGGGGCTAAATTTCTAAAGCCCTCCGCGCAATATTACCAGAATATTAATTCGATTTTTCCGGGTAGTTCTTTTTTTTGACCGGGAGACTATTGTATGGCAACCTTATTCTGCCACTCAATAAATATATGCAGCCGGAAGAACAAATCAGGGAAATACTGGAACGCTACAAGCGGGGACAAGCTTCTCCGCAGGAGATAGCCTTGCTGGAGAAATGGTATGAACGGATAATCGGAAAAGAGGAAGAGGGTGATCAGGATACTGCCGGCATACTGAGCGCATCCGATGAAGACCGGCTGGCAGGAGCCCTGCGGATGGTCATCGATGCCCAACCTGCGAGGGATTTCCGCGCGGCGCGCCGCCCTTTTCTCCTGCGTCCTTCCTGGCGTTCTGCGGCCGTATGGATCGGTCTGATCGTTCTGGGCGGATGGTCTTTTATCCAATTGCACAAACGCAGCCAGCGTTCGCCTGACCCGCAACAGGTCGCCTTTAATGAAATAACGACGGGTTATGAGCAACTGAGGAAAATTATACTGCCGGATAGCTCTGTGGTATGGCTTAATTCAGCCACTCATTTGTCCGTTCATCCGGACTTTGCCCGGCACCGGGAACTGAAGCTGAAAGGAGAAGCCTTCTTCGAAGTGCGGCATGATGCCAATCACCCTTTTGTCGTGCAGGCAGGCAATGCTTCCACTGTAGTCTTTGGGACCGCCTTTAATATCTCTGCTTATCCGGCTGCCGGCCAGTTGAGAATATCGTTGCAGAGCGGCAGGATCGGAGTACGCTATGACAGCAAAACGGGAAAAACCGAAAAAATGCTGAGCCCGGGACAGTTGCTGATCTATGATAAAGAGAGTGGCACCGGTGAGATCGAGCAGCAATCGCCCGGGGAAATGGATGTGTGGACTGTGGGCCGCCTGGTGTTCTATAAGACACCCCTGAAAGAGGCGCTGGCTCAAATAGAGGCCAGGTATGGGCTGCATATTATCTACGATGATGTATTGAAAAACCAGACCATAACTGCAAGGTTTGAAAATACTGCCCTGGAGAAAGTGCTGGAACACCTGTCCTTCGGATGGGACCTGCATTTTAGCCGGCAGAATGATACCCTGCATGTAAGGTAACCAGTAGCTAACAACAATAAAATTTTAAGGTATGATTAAAAAATTACAACGGATTTTTACGGTGCATCTTGTCTTTCTTTTGCTATTGAGCAAAGGAGCTTCTGCACAAACCATACGACTGGATCTGCCTGGGACGGATCTTGCGAAAGTGGTGACAGCCTTACAGCAGCAGGCGCCCAGCATCAATTTTTCCTATAGCCAGGAATCGCTGGAGAAGGTACGCCTCGATCGGGTACAGGTGAAGGCGGGCCGGTTGCAGGATGCGTTGGAGATCCTGCAAAAAAGATATGGCTTGCATTACCTGATGGATGGGAATAACGTGACCTTGAAATATGTGCCGGTAGCGGCACCCCCGGCGCCCCGGGCAACGGAAGGGCACCGGATAGAGGGAACCGTCAGCGATGAGAACGGTCAGCCGCTGAAAGGGGCTACCGTGCATGTCAAAGGATCGGGAAACACCGTGCCTACGGATGAGAACGGACATTATTCTATTGAAGCGGCTGCCGGCTCCCGGCTGGAAATCTCCTCTGTGGGATTCAGCACCCGGGAAGTCCTGGTAAAAGATGGCTCGTCGCTGGATGTGCGGCTCAAAGAAGGAGCGAATGTGCTGAATGAAGTCGTCTTCGTTGGCTACCAGAAAATGCGGAAAAGCGATTTCACCGGAGCTGTCGCGAGCGTCAAGGCCAAAGAGCTGAATGTATCGGCTCCTACCCTGGGGCAGGCGCTGGTAGGTAAAGTAGCCGGTGTCGTGGTGTCGCAGACGGATGGCTCTCCTTATGCCAGTACCAAGATCAGGGTGCGGGGTGTGGGCTCCATCAATGCCGGATCGGATCCCTTGTATGTGATCGACGGCTACCCCGTGGGAAATGACCTTTATATCAACCCGAATGATATCGAGTCCATCGATATCCTGAAAGATGCGGCTTCTGCCGCCATCTACGGATCCAGGGCTTCCGGCGGTGTGGTGCTGATCACCACCAAGAGAGGGAAAGATGGAAAAGGTAAACTGGAATACGATTTCCAATACGGCGTGGATCAACTGGCTAAAAAAGTAAAGCTGCTCAATGGCCCCCAGTTCGCACAACTGGTGGTAGACGGCAGGAATGACAGCTATAGGGACCTGGTGCAGAATGCCGGCCTCCCCTGGAATGATAACATGTTTAAGGATGACAATACGACCCGGAATGCCAAAATACCAGGAAATGCAGGTTCTATCAGCATTCCCACGGAATTATACGATTTCGCCAACGGAACGGTGATCCCTCCTAAATACAATACGGACTGGCAGGATGCCCTGTACAGGAATGCGGCTTTTGTACGGCACAATCTTTCCTTCTCCGGCGGGACCAAGACCATCCGTTATGCTCTCAGTGGGGCATACCAGAGCCAGGACGGTATCATGGTAAATACAGGCCAGCAACGGGTCAATTTCCGGGCGAATGTTGACGGGGACATCAGCGACAAATTGAAGGTAGGCGCCAATCTTTCCTTTACCGGCAATACCAACCAGGAGACGCAAGAGGGACGTTGGGATCATAGTCCTGCCTTCGGGGCACTGATCTACATGCCCATCTTCCCCGTGTACAATGCAGATGGAAGCCTGGCGACCAACCTTGCCGCCGCACAATCCGCCGCATACGGCTATCAGTCTATCGAGAATCCCGTAGCTACGGCGGAGCGTACGCAGATCACCCGGAAGGGTAACCGGAACACGTACAATGCGTTCGCCAGTTATGAACTGCTGAGCCATCTCGTATTCAAGGCCAACCTGGGATTACAGACCTACAATGAACAATATCAATATTATCTTCCCAGCAGCCTGAGCGCCGGCATTTATCCTCCCTTCTCCCCGCAGGCCGTAGCGGCTGCCTATGCAACCAGTATGACCAAGACCATGAAGGACCAGTTGGCTGAATTCACGCTAAACTATAACCGACAGTTTGGAAAACATAGCCTCAACTTGCTGGGCGGATATACCGTGCAGAAGACGGACATTAATGTGCTCAATGTTACGGCCCGTGGTTTCCAGAACGACCTGATACCCGATATCACGTCGGGTGCACAGGGCCAGGTGACCGTCAATACGCCGGCTACTGTTGCTGCCGGGGTCCCTACGGGAGGAGCAGGAGCAGACCTTACCGGCAAATCGGTCAATACCCTTATCTCTTACCTGGGCCGGGTACAGTATTCTTATGAGGGTAAGTATTACCTGACGGGTTCCATTCGTACCGACGGTTCTTCCCGTTTTGGTCCCGATAATCGTTGGGCGGTTTTCCCTTCCGTATCTGCGGGGTGGAATATTTCCAAAGAATCTTTTTACAGAGGCTGGCTTAGCGAGAATTCCACCTTGCGGCTCCGGGCGAGCTGGGGACTGAGCGGGAACAACAGTATCGGGAATTACAATGCTATCCAGACTTTCGCCAATCCTTCCGGAATACCCTTCGGGAACAATTCGCCTTCTACGGCTTACTATGCGGGCAATGTGGCTGATAACAAGCTGGGCTGGGAATCCACCTCGCAGTATAATTTCGGGTTGGACCTGGGGCTTTTTCATGACCGGCTCTTCGTGATCGCCAACTATTATGATAGCCGGACCTATAACCTTCTATTCAATAATAATATTTCCGCCATTTCCGGGAATACCAATGCTACTATACTTACTAACCTGCGGAATTCAAAGATCCAGAATAAGGGATTCGATATTCAGCTTGACGGCAAAGTAGTGCAGACCCATAATTTCAATCTGAACCTGAGCGGTAATATTTCCATCAACCGGAATAAAGTGTTGAACCTGGGAGGCGCCAGCACCATCATTACTAATGGTGCGGAAAGATCCTACCTGACGCATATTACGGAAGCCGGACAGCCAGTAGGCATGTTCTATGGATACCAGGTGGGCGGCATGGTGCGGCAAAGCGATATGGCCAATATTGCCATCGACGATGCTAATTACAACAAAGCCACCCAGTCCTTCCCCAAGGATTATGTTCTGAAAGGACCTCCCCGCTCCACGGCACAGACCAACCCGCTGAGGCCGGGGGACCTGTATTTCAAGGATATTAACGGTGACGGGGTGGTGAACTCCAAAGATCTGGGTATTATCGGCAGCCCCTATCCGAAATTCACGTATGGATTTGTCTTGTCGATGAACTACAGGAATATCGATTTCAACGCGGCCTTTACCGGCTCCTATGGCAACCAGGTATTGGATGGCCAGGATTATTACCTGTATAATATGGAGGGGTCCGGCAACCAGTATGCGGATGTGGTGAACAGGTACCGTTCGGAAGCGCAGCCGGGGAATGGGCATGTATTCCGGGCTTCCCGGGCCGGCACCCAGAGCAACAGCACCCGTCTTTCTACTTTCTATCTGCAGGACGGCAGCTTTTTGCGGTGCACCAATATCTCGATCGGCTACAGCTTGCCGGATATTGCAGGATTACACAAGACAGGCATCAGCGGTATCCGGATCTATGCGGGCCTGAACAATGCCTTCACGATCACGAAGTATAAAGGCTACAACCCCGAGGTGGATTATAACTACAGCACGAATAGCAGCGCCGCCAATCTTACTCCGGGAGTCGATTACGGCGTCTATCCGCTGGTGAGGGCTTACAATATGGGTGTACATGTGACATTCTGATGAAGACATTTTTGGATCAAAGCAATTTAAAAATCAATACGATGAGAAATAAATTTTTACAGGCGGTATGTTTGATGAGCATCCTGTTCTGTTCCTGCAAAAAAAGTTTCCTGGAGCAATCCAATCCGGAAGCGGTGACGGTTCCTCAGTTCTTTACTTCGGAGACGGATGTCTTGCTGGCCCTTAATGGCTGTTACCTTGCCCTGAAAAGCAATTCCTGCCTGGGAGAGGAGAGCGACCTCTACACGGACCAACGTTCCGACGATACCGGCACCAACGATAATCAATCGAATGCCGGAGAACCTTTTCAATTTAATAATTTTTCGATCCTGGCCACGAACTCTTATCTTAAGTCGCATTGGCTGGCCTTATATACGACCATCAGCCGGTGTAACCTCTTGCTGAGCAATATCGACAACGTGACATTCGCGTCGGATTCCACGAAGCAGCAATATAAGGCGGAAGCAAAATTCATCCGGGCCCTGATCTATTTCCACCTGGTGCGGAAATGGGGGGATGTGCCGATGGTGACCCAGGCGCTGACTACGCCTGCCCAGGTAACGGCAGCTACGTTCCGGGTGAAGGCGCCTGTGGTCTATGCCCAGATCATTGCCGATATGACGGATGCGGCAAAGAGCCCTTTGCCCATCGTGCAGCCTTCGGCTACCCGGGGCCGGGTGTCCTTGCAGACTGCCAATGCCTTTCTGGGGCAGGTATACCTGACAAGGGCCACTACCCTGAATGCCGGTAATAACGGCACGGACCTGGACAGCGCCAGCTATTACCTGTCGGCCTGTTACGGCATGCGCAACTTTACCAACCTTGCTTCCATACCCTATACGGATGTGTTCGACGTCACTAAAAAGGCTTCCTGCCCCGAGCTGATCTGGCAGATCGTCTACCTGCAGGGAGATATCAATTATTACTCCCATATTGCTGCCGATGCGCAGGCAAAGGGTGGGACCACCAATTCCCTGAAACCGGGTACGGGAGTTGGATACAATGTGACGCATGACCTGGTGAACGAGTATGAGATGAATGATCCGAGAAAGGCTTTTTCCATCACTTATTCCAGCTCTCCCAGCGTGCAGGATTGGTATATTTCCAAATTCCGCGATGCCAGCGGAGCTGCCGGACCGAATGGCTATGGCGGTAATGACTGGATCCTGATGCGGTATGCGGATGTAATTCTAATGCTGGCGGAAGTGAATATGTACCAGGGAAATACAACGGCCGCCATCCAATACCTGGACATGGTGCGGACCCGGGCCGGAATGCCCAGCTACGAGATATCCAGTACGACCGATGCGTCCTATATGAGCAAGTTCTCAACCCTGAAGCTGGCCATCCTGCATGAGCGGCGCGTGGAACTGGCCTTTGAGCATCATCGCTGGTTTGACCTGCTGCGTACCTTCCCCATCAATGACCTCGTGACTTATATCCATTCCAAGAACCAGGCCGATTGGGGACTGGCGCAGATCGCCAATTTCAGTACGAAAGATGAATATTTCCCCATCCCTTATTTCGAGACCATTCTCGATCCGGTAAGAATGTACCAGAATTCGGGGTATTAAATTATATGCGTCGCGCCGGGGCTACACCCCGGGATTCCAATATCCATACTTTTCGAACGGCGAATCACCAGGAGTGATTCGCCGTTCCTATTAACCGGTGTTAGCCAGGGATTCGTCAGAGAGGCGAATTCCAGGAACCGGTAGGCATCCTTAATGATGAGATAAGGCATGGCCGGGTGGGTTGAAATTGGAAAAAAAGGACATTCTTCTATCTGTGGGCCCGGCCCCTTACTCGATAAGATACACCTTTGTGATCTTGCGGTCGTCGATATAATAAATGACTTCCCCTTCTCCCAGTTTGTGTCCGGACATAGTGGCGCTCTCATGGTCGAACACTTTATTGTTCACGATGGTACGGTTGGTAATGCTTACGTGCAGGCCGGTGTCCTTGCTTAAAAAAGTATAGAGTTGCCTGATCTGCTCTTTTCCTTTGGCCATGGGCTTGTCCGGGAAATTGTAGATCACGGCCGTATCGGAATAAAAGGAGAGGAAGGTCTCCAGGTCATGTGCATTATAGGCGTTGACCTGCCGTTGTACGATGTTGAGGGGTGTCTCATCGATCAGGGAGTCGGGGTGGAAGATCGTGCCCCGGTGGATGATTAGGTCGATCTTTCCCAGGTTACCCATGTCGGCCAGCGGATCGGCGCGAAGAATGAGCAGGTCCGCGGAGCTGCCTTTCCGGATGCTGCCAAATTCATTTTCTTTTCCCAGTGTCTTTGCTCCGTTGAGGGTAGAAGCCGTAAGGACCTGCCAGTTGCTGAGCCCGGCTTGCTGCATGGCGCGTAACTCTTTAAAGAAAGAGGAGGCGTGTAAGGTGCCGATATTTCCCGCATCGGTTCCCGTCGCAATAATGACGCCTCCATCAGCCATTTTTTTCAGGTTGACCCGGCGGATGGAATCCTCCTGGTCGTTCTTTTTTGCCCTCATTTTTGCCAGGGTGCGATATCGAAGGGCCGGAAGACTATCGGGCAGGTATTGCAGTTCCTGCAGGGAGCCCAGTTGTACGGGATTGCCTTTGGTAATGTCTTCGGGGGTGGGTAAATAATCCTGGGCAAAAGTGTCAAAATAACCGGACTCCACTACCAGGGTGGGACAGAGCACGACGTTATGATCTTTCAATAATCTGATGAAGGCTTCATCGATGAGCTCATCTTCTATATCGTGTACCAGGAAATCGGCGCCTGCTTCCACGGCTAACTGCGCCGCTATTCGCTGGGTGGCATGCACCGCTACTTTATACTGATGCTGATGCGCCTCTTCGATGGTGGCTTTTACAAGGGGGAGGTTCTTCTCTGCGCCGGCTGTTGTATTCGGGTCAAGGATGATATACCAGATCTTTATAAAATCCGGCCCGTGGCTGTATTCCTTTTGCGTCATTTTAACCGCTTCTTCCGGGGTATTGACCGTGTAGAAAGGCTGGTCCGGATCCGGTATGATATTGAAGGGTTTGGGTGAATAGGCGGTGGAGATAAGGGGCCCGGCCATCAGGATACGTGGCGCATAATTTTTCGTGGAGAAACTATCCCTTTGCTTTAACAGGCCCAGCGTGGCACCATCATCGATGACGGTGGTGATCCCGCAGGAAAGGTATCTCCTCAACTGGTCGTCCATATTTTGTTTATACCATTCTATTTCCTTCTCATAAGGGTAATATTTGCGCAGGTCGATGGCGTCAGGCCGGGTATAGAGCCCTCCCGTCTGGAAAAAATGAACATGGGCGTCCACCATTCCCGGCATTACCCATTTACCGGTTCCATCGATCACCCGGGCTCCGGATGGAACCCTGATCCTGTCAGAAGGGCCTGTCTGCTCGATGGTATCGTTCCTTAGAACGATGGTGTAATCGGGGAGCGTTCTTTGGGCATTTACATCCAGGAGATTGGTATGGATGATATAGGTCTGTGCGTTTGCATGAAGGATCAGCAGGGCGAAGGGCAGGAACAGGAAGGATCTGGGTCTCATTAAACGTATTTTATCGTTAGGATGAAGCTTAAATATAAGTAAATTCCTACTGTCATAGGGTTGACACTAAGGGATTATAGATTTGTTATATGCAAACAACTTTAACGATGACCCGGGAAAATATTACCCGTCGGCGCCTGGATAACCAACAGGTCAGCGCCGCGGGGTTCATGAGGCCGGAAAGCCTGGTAGCCTGGCTGGGCTGTGTGCAGGCGCAGGATTTTGCCGCGGCAAAATGGGCGATCGGGAGCCGCCTGAAGGGAGCCGCGGATAAAGAAAATCCAGAGGGCCTCGAAAGTCCGGTGGGGGGCAGTAAGTCCGGGGGCGCAGCGCCCCGGACCGGGAAGGCGGTGGCCTGGACCGATGCCGGTGTTCAGCAGGCTTTCAACGAGGGGAAGATCCTGCGGACGCATATCCTGCGGCCTACCTGGCATTTTGTGGCGCCGGCGGATATTCGTTGGATGCTTGCCCTGACGGCCCCCCGGATCAAGACATTCTGCGCGGGAATGCATCGACAGCTGGAATTGGACCAGGCTGTTTTCAGACGCAGCAATGTCCTTTTACAAAAAGCGCTGGCAGGAGGCGGACAATTGACGCGCAAAGAATTATTGCCGGTATTCCAGCGGGCGAAGATCCGGACCGATGAGCTGCGGCTTGCCCACCTTTTAATGCAGGCGGAACTGGATGGAGTTATCTGTAGCGGCGCCATGAGCGGCAAACAGTTCACCTATGCCCTGATGGAAGAAAGGGCTCCCGGGGGAAAGCTGTTACAACCGGAGGAAGCGGTGGCGGAACTGGCCCTGCGTTATTTCAAAAGCCGGGGACCTGCTACCCTGGCCGATTTTGCCTGGTGGTCGGGATTGACGGTGGCGGATGGTAAGAAAGGGGTGGAGGCGCTGCGCTCTCAATTTATAAATGAAGTAGTGGAGGGACAAAGCTATTGGATTTATTCGCACTCTCCATCGACTCCGGCGCCTGNGGACAATCCCAACTTCCCGGCCCTTCATGTCCTGCCCGCCTTCGATGAATATACCGTTGCTTATAAGGACAGGGACCTGGTACTCTCNCCGAAACATGCGATCCGGAGCGGCAATGGGATCTTTAAACCCATCCTTCTCTGTGGAGGGCAGATCGTGGGCGTCTGGCAACGAACTATTCATAAAGACCATATTGCTGTTATGATCGATCTTTTCAGGCCCCTGGGACGGAAGCCGGTCAAAGCCGCCTTTACCGGCTATGAGGCCTTTATGGAAAAACGGGTTGTTTGTCACTTCGGATGATCTTCTCCCCTGACGAATAATATTCAGTTTTTTTATATATTTAATCTTCGAGCTTAATTGGCTATTAAACGTTAATTTTAAGAGACATTTTTGATATTATATAGATTACACATTTGAAAAATTTATCCCGTAGAGAATTTTTGACCCGGTCCGGAATATTGGCCGGAGGCGCCTATCCTGCTATGATGGCCATGGGCTTGCTTCCTTCGGCCCCTGCTCATCCCTTTTCCCTGGAAGGAGATGGAAATGGGAAAGAGGTCCTTATTTTAGGGGCCGGCCTTTCGGGGATGGCGGCTGCTTATGAACTGGGTAAAATAGGCTATCGCTGTACGATCCTGGAAGCGAGGGAAAGAGTGGGCGGACGTTGCTGGAGTGTCCGGAAAGGATCCGTCCATACCGAGACGGGACAGGGGGAGCACAAGGCTGATTTTGACGAAGGCCAGTATTTCAACGCCGGCCCTTCCCGTATTCCGCATAATCATGCGCTTACCCTGCATTATTGTAAGGAATTGAATGTGCCGATCCAGGTTTATAATAATGTGAATGAGAGCACTTATTATTTCAGCGAAGGCAAGGGCCCTCTGTCCAATAAAAAGGTCCGGGTCCGGGAAATCCATAATGATGTGAGAGGCTGGTTATGCGAACTGCTGGCCAAGGGAATGGACGCTGGAAAGATAGATGCCTCTATGAGCCGGGAAGATGCGCAGAAGGTCATCGAATATCTGCGGGCGGAAGGAGGGTTGGACATCGACAAGCTTTATAAGGCTTCAGCCAGGAGAGGGTATATGGAGCCGCCGGGTGCAGGGGAGTCGCCCGGACGGATCGCAGACCCTTATAAACTATCTGAGATCATCGCTTCAGGGTTGATGGATCCCGATTTCTACAATGTAGCGGAATATACCTATGAATTGCAGATGACGCTGTTCCAGGCTGTGGGGGGAATGGACAGGATTGCAGCCGCCTTTGAGAAAAAGCTTACCGGCCTCATCCGGCTCAATGCGGAAGTGACCTCCATTCACAACCTGGAACAAGGCGTACAGGTCGTCTATAAGGACAAGAGCGGGGAACAGCGGCTGAAGGCGGATTTCTGCATCTGCACGATCCCTTTGCCGGTGCTGAGCAATATCGACCATAATTTCTCCTCCGATGCGAGCCGGGCTATCGACTCGATCACTTATATGCAGACGGGCAAGATCGGCCTGCAGTTCAGGCGCAGGTTCTGGGAAGAAGATGAGCATATTTACGGAGGGATCACCCATACCAACAACCAGCTCACCCAGATCTTTTACCCCTCTTATGATTATTTGAGCGGTAAGGGAATATTGATAGGATATTATAACTTTAATGAGAAGGCAAGAGTTACGGGCGAGCTATCCTATCAGCAAAGGGAACAATTGGCATTGGAGAAAGGCAGCCTGATCCATCCCCAGTATGGCCGGGAGTTTGAGACTTCCTTTTCAGTCAGCTGGCATAAGACAAAATATAATCTCGGGGGATGGGCTTTGTATTCCGCAGAAGAAAGACAGACCCTTTATAAAGCATTATTGCAGCCGGATAAGCAGGTATATTTCGCAGGAGAGCATCTCACTTATCTGAATGCATGGATGGCAGGTGCGCTGGAGTCGGCCCGCAGCGTAGTTACATCGCTGCATGCAAGAGCTACGGGGCAGACGATCAGCTATCCGGCTGGAGGTTCCTGACTGGACCCGCCGCTGAATTCTTCGAGCCCGCTGTATGGAATTCTTCGATTGCTTGCAGGACTTTTGATTTTTTTAACCACCAAAATAGTCGCTTATGTCCAACACAATCAGTCGTCGTCATCTGCTCAAGGCAGGTGCCTTATTAGCCGGGGGCCTGCCTTTTGCCGCCAGTCTCCTGGATCAGGCCCAGGCCAGCCCGGTAAATACCAGCCGGGTGGACGGCCTTATTTCCCAGGGAAGTTTGCTGACGGAAAGAGACATCGCGCTGAATGCGCCCGTAGAGCTGAAGGCCCGCCTCTTCGCCAATGAAAATCCTTTCGGCCCCTCCGACAAAGCTAAAAAAGCTATTATGGAGGCCCTGCCCAAAAGTTATCAATATCCTTTTATGTTCCTCAAGGACCTGTCCGGCAAGATTGCCGATCACGAAGGGATCAAAGAAGAAAATATCCTGATGGCTTCCGGCTCTTCTCCCCTGTTGATGGCTGCCGCCATTTGCTTCAGCAAACCCGGCGGTAACATTATCACCGGCGACCCTTCTTACGAAGACCTGCCTTCCAAAGCGGCCCGGTTCAGCGAAAAATGGATAAAAGTACCTTTGACGGCGGATTATAAATTAGACCTGGACGCCATGGAAAAGAGCATCGACGGCAATACGGGGCTGGTGTATATCTGCAATCCCAATAACCCCACGGCCACCGTCGTGGACACCGACAAACTCAAAGCTTTTTGCGAACGCGTCTCCAAACGGGTGACGGTATTTGTCGACGAAGCCTATATCGACTACCTGGACGATCCCGCAGGCACGACCCTGATCAGCGGAATAAAAGCAGGTCAGAACCTTATCGTGGCGAGGACCTTCTCTAAATTATATGGCTTTGCCGGTTTGCGGGTGGGCTATGTCGTAGCGCAACCGGACATGGTCAAAAAACTGTCTGATTACACCGAAGGACCCATGTCTATTTCGGCTACCTCCCTGCAAGCTGCCATCGCCAGCTACCAGGACAAGGAATTCCTCCAGGGCGCTCTGAAAAAGACCCTCGCTTCCCGGGATTATTTATACGAGGTACTGAAAAAAGAAGGCTATAGCTATATTCCCTCCAACGCTAACTTCGTCCTGTTTCCCATTAAAATGGATGGGGTGCAATTTGCCGACGAAATGATGAAACGGGGCGTGGGAGTCCGTCACTGGAAACTCGATAATAAGGATTATTGCCGGGTGAGCATTGGCAGGATGGATGAAATGGAGGCTTTTGCGGCCGCCTTTAAAGAGTTGTCCTGAGTGAAGTAAGTCCGGGCAAAAGTTTTTTTAGATTAAAATATCATCGAGCGACTAAACTAATTACAGCATTCCATGAAGAGAATTTTTATGATGGCTTTATTGCTGTCTGCGGGTATTTTTGCGGCCCGTTCACAGGATACGGCCAGCAACCGGGCCCTCAGCTTAGCCGAATATGAGAAAGTAAAGACCTTTGCCATCGGCGACCTGGATAAGGAAACCTATGTCAAATTTGAAAATGCCTACATCCTCGACCATCATGATTTCGGCAAGCCCTATTTTATTACGGGAGACGACGGACAGAAAAAAAGGATCGACCTGTATAAGCTGATCTTAAAGGACGGCAGGGTGGATCTGGGCACCGTCATTTATTATACAACGGAGAAGGGTAAGCGTTATACGGCTTGCCTGCCGGGTTATAAGGCTGATCCGAAGATCTGGGAAAAATATTTCGGGGATATCCATGCCATCGAGAAGGAGGAGCCCAACTTTGTATTGAAGCTGTCTTATGTATTGTCGAAGGAACTGGGTTTTCAACTCTATCGGGCGACAGCGGCGGGCCAGGGCAAGGACGCGAATAAGGAAAGAGAAGCCGGTACCTACGGAAATGATATTTGTTTCCCCGGGAACATGCAGGTCACCATGGCGGATGGTTCTGCCAGGGACCTCAGCGGGGTGAAGGCCGGCGATGAGATCGTCACCGTGGATCCTGTCACCCTGGCGACGACCCGGGTTCGGGTAAAGGAGCTGACCGTACATGAAGTGAAAAATTATGCCATCACACGGGTATTATTGCTGGCTGCAGAGGTCCGGGGCGCCGGTGACCGGGAAGTGCAACTCCATTCCAAATGGCTGGAAGCTACTCCTAATCATCCCATGGTCACCCGGGAAGGGAATAAAAAGGCCGGCGAGCTGACGGAAGGTGACGGGCTGGTCTGCCGGGACGACCATACGGGAACGTACAGGAGTTATACTGTCTGGTACAAGACAGAGACGGCGGGTGGAATGCAGCGGGTATATAATATCGTGGCCGGCGGAGGAACGACCTTCGTTATGAACGGGGTAAT